>OJXJ01000229.1_pt1 | contig 7458 bp, 5 predicted proteins | sample 1600691 | NCBI WGS metagenome assembly OJXJ01 (sample SAMN04436929, study PRJEB24849) | human gut metagenome | biome: human gut; feature: NICU; material: stool | host: Homo sapiens | place: USA: Saint Louis, MO | collected 2012-06-05 | reverse complement strand
ACCGAGATCTACACTCTTTCCCTACACGACGCTCTTCCGATCTTGAGAACTCACCGGCGATGAAAAAAGCAATCAGCAGTTATCGCTGCGGCGTGCCGAAGCGGTGCGCAACTGGATGCTGCAGACCAGCGACATCCCGGCCACCTGTTTTGCCGTACAGGGACTGGGCGAGAGCCAGCCTGCGGCGACCAACGACACGCCACAGGGCCGGGCAGTCAACCGGCGTGTCGAAATCAGTCTTGTTCCGCGTTCTGACGCCTGTCAGGACGTGAAATAAAACATACCGCCGGAAGAAGGCGGTGCTTCAATCACACTAACAAGGAGAGTAATTCTCATGGCTATTCCTGCTTATCTCTGGCTGAAAGATGACGGCGGCGCGGATATCAAAGGTTCCGTGGACGTTCAGGGGCGCGAAGGTAGCATCGAAGTGGTGGCGCTGGATCACGATGTGTACATCCCGACCGACAACAACACCGGCAAACTGACCGGTACCCGTACTCACAAGCCCTTTACGTTTACCAAAGAAATCGATGCCTCCAGCCCGTATCTCTACAAAGCTGTGACCACCGGCCAGACTCTGAAAACGGCAGAATTTAAGTTTTACCGCATCAACGATGCCGGTCAGGAAGTGGAGTACTTCAACATCACGCTTGATAACGTCAAGCTGGTCAGAGTCGCTCCGCTTATGCACGACATCAAGGATCCTTCCAGAGAGAAGCATAACCACCTGGAACGTATTGAGTTCCGCTACGAGAAAATCACCTGGACTTACAAAGACGGCAACATCATTCATTCCGACTCGTGGAATGAGCGTCCTTCCGCCTGATAACTGCGGCAGACAGGAAACTGTCTGCCTTTTTGTTGTGTGCTTTGTCCAGTGCCGCAGGCACCGGTACTGAGCAAAGCATACCCACAATCTGGTGAAACCTGATGGGCCTGAGTGAGGTAACGGCTATGGGCGGTAGCGTGCCTGAACGCGGATCGCAGGAATACAGAACACGATAAGGAAACCTTCTATGACCGGAAATCACCCCGCCGCGCTGCTGCGTCGCCTTAACCCATACTGTGCACGGGCGCTGGACGCTGCCGCCTCACTGTGTCAGACCCGCGCCCATGCGGAAATAACCATTGAACACTGGCTGCTGAAACTGCTGGAGCAGGGAGAAGGCGATATCACGGTGATTGCCCGCCGCTATGAATGGGATATCGACACGCTCTGGCAGTCTCTGCTGGCACATCTGGACACCTTACCCCGCCCGGTCCGCGAACGTCCTCAACTTTCTGAACCGCTGGCAGCGCTTATCCGACAGGCGTGGCTGATAGCGTCACTGGAAGGCGACGATCCACAAATCCGCAGCCAGCATCTGCTGATGGCGCTGACAGAAAAACCGATGCTGCCCGCCTGTAATGACCTGTGGGTATTGCTGAGTCTGAGCCGCGTGCAGCTTGAGCGGCTGCGTCCCCTGCTGGATGCGCAGTCGGATGAATGTCCGGCACGTCAGCCACAGGTCACCGAACCGCTGACATCCGCGCAACCCGGGGCGGCAACGACGGACGCACCGGCAAAAACGCTGACGGGGAAACAGGATGACGCCCTGCTGGCGGTGCTTAACCGCTTTACCGAAGACGTGACGGAAAAAGCCCGCAGCGGGCGAATCGACCCGGCATTCGGGCGCGACACGGAAATTCGCCAGATGGTCGATATCCTCTCCCGTCGCCGCAAAAACAACCCGATTCTGGTGGGAGAACCGGGGGTGGGCAAAACCGCGCTGGTGGAAGGGCTGGCGCTGCGTATCACCGAAGGCAACGTGCCGGACAGCCTGAAAACGGTGCATATCCGCACACTGGACCTCGGTCTGTTACAGGCTGGCGCGGGCGTTAAAGGCGAATTTGAGCAGCGGCTTAAAAACGTGATTGATGCGGTACAAAAATCGCCGGAGCCGGTGCTGCTGTTTATCGATGAAGCCCACACCATTATCGGCGCGGGTAATCAGGCGGGCGGCGCGGATGCCGCCAACCTGCTGAAACCGGCGCTGGCAAGGGGCGAACTGCGCACCATCGCCGCCACAACGTGGAGCGAATACAAACAGTATTTTGAGCGCGACGCCGCGCTGGAACGCCGCTTCCAGATGGTGAAAGTCGACGAGCCGGATGACGATACCGCCTGCCTGATGCTGCGGGGACTCAAGGCCCGCTATGCACAGCACCACGGCGTACATATGCTGGACAGCGCCATTCAGACCGCCGTGCGCCTGTCGCGCCGCTATCTGACCGGACGCCAGCTGCCGGACAAGGCGGTTGATTTGCTGGATACCGCCGGGGCAAGAGTCCGCATGAGCCTTGACACCCTGCCGGAGCCGTTGACGCAGCTTCATGCGCGACTGGCGGCGCTGGATATCGAGCGGGAGGCGATTGAGCAGGACAGCGTATTTTATCCCGAAGCCAGCCCGGAGCGGCTGGCGGAACTGACCGATTTGCGTGATGAGCTGCAGGCAGAAGCCGGGCATCTGGAAGCGCAGTATCAGCAGGAAAAGGCACTGGCGCAGCAGATTATGACGTTGCGTCAGGAAGGAACAGACAGCTCTGAACTGCAACAGCAACTGCGGACGCATCAGGGCTTTGCACCGCTGCTGGCGCTGGATGTGGACGCCCGCGCCGTCGCCACGGTGGTGGCGGACTGGACCGGCATCCCGCTCTCTTCCCTGCTCAAAGACGAGCAGAGCGACCTGCTCAGTATGGAACAAAGCCTTGAAAACCGCGTTGTCGGGCAAAGCCCGGCGCTCTGCACCATCGCACAGCGGCTGCGGGCGGCTAAAACCGGCCTCACGCCGGAGAACGGCCCACAGGGGGTATTCCTGCTGACCGGCCCCAGCGGCACCGGCAAAACCGAAACTGCGCTCACACTGGCCGACACCCTGTTTGGTGGTGAAAAATCCCTTATCACCATTAATCTTTCGGAATACCAGGAACCGCATACCGTTTCCCAGTTGAAAGGCTCGCCTCCAGGCTACGTTGGTTACGGTCAGGGTGGCGTACTTACCGAAGCCGTTCGCAAACGCCCTTACAGCGTGGTGCTGCTCGACGAAGTGGAAAAGGCGCATCGCGACGTGATGAACCTGTTCTATCAGGTGTTCGACCGGGGCTTTATGCGCGACGGCGAAGGGCGGGTAATCGACTTCCGCAACACCGTCATTCTGATGACCGCCAATCTAGGCAGCGACCACATCATGCAGCTGCTGGAGGAAAAACCGGACGCCACGGACGCAGACCTGCATGAACTGCTGTATCCCCTTCTGCGAGACCATTTTCAGCCTGCACTGATGGCGCGTTTTCAGACGGTGATTTACCGCCCGCTGGGACAGGAAGCGATGCGCACCATTGTGGAAATGAAACTGGCGCAGGTGGTCCGCCGTCTTCACCAGCACTACGGACTGGAAACGGAAATCAACGACAGCCTGTATGACCAGCTTACCGCCGCCTGCCTGCTGCCGGATACCGGGGCGCGCAATATCGACAGCCTCCTGAACCAGCAAATCCTGCCGGTCTTAAGCCAGCAGTTGCTGGCACAGCAGGCCGCGCACCGTAAACCAGCCCAACTACGGCTTGGCTGGGATGAGGAGGACGGGATTGTACTGGAATTTGATGAGAAATAATGGAGGCTCTTATGAACGTACAGTTCTTCGACCACGCACACCACAAGCTCAAAATTCGCGGCCTGCAAAGCCCGGTGGATGTGCTGACCTTTGAAGGCCGCGAGCAACTGAGTACCCCGTTCCGCTACGATATCCAGTTTACCAGTACCGATAAAGCCATCGCGCCGGAGTCGGTGCTGATGCAGGACGGCGCATTCAGCCTGACGGCACCGCCGGTACAGGGGATGCCGGTACAGACTGCCCTGCGCACCCTGCACGGGGTGATAACCGGCTTTAAGCATCTCTCCTCGTCACAGGACGAAGCCCGCTATGAAGTGCGTCTTGAACCCCGTATGGCGCTGCTGGCCCGCAGTCGCCAGAACGCCATCTACCAGAATCTGACGGTGCCGCAAATCGTCGAAAAAATCCTGCGCGAGCGGCACCAGATGCGCGGTCAGGACTTCGTGTTTAACCTCAAAAGCGAATACCCGTCCCGCGAACAGGTGATGCAGTACGGTGAGGACGACCTGACGTTTGTCTCACGCCTGCTGTCGGAAGTGGGTATCTGGTTCCGCTTTGCCACCGACGCCCGGCTGAAAATCGAAGTTGTCGAGTTTTATGACGACCAGAGCGGCTACGAGCGCGGGCTGACACTGCCGCTTCGCCATCCTTCAGGGCTGTTTGATGGTGAAACGGAAGCGGTATGGGGGCTGAATACCGCGTACAGCGTGGTGGAAAAAAGCGTCACCACGCGGGACTACAACTACCGCACCGCCACAGCAGAGATGATGACAGAGCAGCATGACGCCACCGGGGGCGATAACACCACCTACGGCGAAGCCTACCACTACGCTGACAACTTCCTGCAAAAAGGCGATAAAGAGGCAGCGGAAAGCGGGGCGTTTTATGCCCGTATCCGTCACGAACGCTACCTGAATGAACAGGCCATTCTCAAAGGCCAGAGCACCAGTTCACTGCTGATGCCGGGGCTGGAAATCAGGGTTCAGGGCGACGACGCGCCAGCAGTGTTCCGCAAGGGTGTGCTGATTACCGGCGTGACGGCCAGCGCGGCGCGTGACCGCAGCTATGAACTGACGTTTACCGCCATCCCGTACTCAGAACGCTATGGCTACCGCCCGGCGCTTATCCCCTGCCCCGTGATGGCCGGCACGCTCCCGGCGCGGGTCACCAGCACGGTGAAGAACGACATCTACGCCCATATCGACAAGGACGGGCGCTACCGGGTCAACCTCGACTTTGACCGCGATACGTGGAAACCGGGTTATGAAAGCCTGTGGGTACGCCAGTCGCGCCCGTATGCGGGAGACACCTACGGCCTGCATCTGCCGCTGCTGGCGGGAACGGAAGTCAGCATCGCGTTTGAGGAAGGCAACCCGGACCGACCTTATATTGCAGGCGTAAAACACGACTCGGCACACACTGACCATGTGACCATTCAGAACTACAAGCGCAACGTGCTACGCACCCCGGCGAACAACAAAATCCGGCTGGATGACGAGCGCGGCAAGGAGCATATCAAGGTCAGTACCGAGTACGGCGGCAAGAGCCAGCTAAACCTCGGCCATCTGGTGGATGCCGGAAAACAGCAGCGCGGGGAAGGTTTTGAACTGCGTACCGATCTGTGGGGTGCAGTACGGGCAAAGAAAGGCATCTTTATCAGCGCCGACGCGCAGGACAAGGCGCAGGGGCAGGTACGCGAAATGGCCGACATTATCAGCGAACTGAACAGCCTGAGCGATAAAATCCAGAAACTGTCTGACGATGCGGCCACGGCGAACGCCGATCCGGCGGATATGGCCGCGCAGGTGGCGCTGATAACCAGCCGGATAAATGACCTGACCACCTCGGTGATTTTGATGCACGCACCGAAAGGCGTGGCGGTCGCCAGCGGCGAGCACCTGCAACTGGCCGCGGTGAAAAACCTCCAGATAAATGCGGGAAACAACGCCGATATCGGCGTAGTGAAGAATATGTTTATCGGCGTGGGACGGGCGCTGAGCGTGTTTGTACGCAAGGCGGGTATCAGGCTGATTGCCAATAAAGGCGCAGTATCGGTACAGGCGCAGCACGATCTGATGGAGTTACTGGCGAAAAAATCGATAGAGATCGTCAGTACCGAAGATGAGATTAAAATCACCGCGAAGAAAAAAATAACGATTAATGGTGGTGGGAGTTATATCCGGATAGAGGGTAGCGGCATTGAGCCGGGAACGCCGGGGGATTATAACGTCAAAGCGGTACATTACGGGCGTCAGCCTAAAGCCTCGGAGAAGGTTCCTATGCCAGAATTTCCCATCCTTTCAGCCGTGGACTCATCCGATTTTTGTCTTGAATGCCTGCTGAATGCCATCAAAAACGATGACGCTGTTGTTGAAGGAGTGTAATCATGTCTTCAGAACAACAACTGGCAGACCACTGGCTTAAGCGAAACGAAACGTTAAACGCCTTTATTTTATTTGAAGGTGGAGCGCTCTCTCAGGAAATGCTTCAGATCATGATGGAGCATTATAAATACCGACGAATTTCCCTGTATCAACTGCCCGATCTTAAAAAGGTAGCAGCTTACGGTCCCTAGTTGGTTCGTATTGAAAGTGAAAAGGATCTGGCGATGGTGCTTGTCGGGAAACTACCTGTCGCAGGCATTACTTTCTCCGAATTGCAGCTGGAGCCACTGGCGTCTCGGCTTGCTGTGGGATGTATGGCAAAAACGCCGGATGGTCGTGAAGTTCTGCTGAGGTACTACACGCCCCGAGTGCTGAAACAACTGGCTGCCCGGCCTGATATGGACTGGCATCCGGTAATGTTTTCTCAGATAGAATCATGGTGGATGCTGGAAGATACGCGGTGGCAAAGGCTGAACATGCCGCTTACTGTGGCAAATAACAGCGATGAGACAGTGGAAATCATAACGCTTGATGAACCGCTCTGGCAGAAAATAGCGGATCGGGGAGATGTATCTGCGCTTTTAAGAGAGTGGCGCACCATGAAAACGAGTGAGCACTTCCCGCCCTGTATTCAGCGAAATATGGTGGAGAAGGCCTTGAATAAGGCTCAGGTGGTCGGATTGACAAAGCCACTGGATCAGAAAATTTATGCGTTGAGCTATCTGAATGGAAAGAAAGCGTATCTTGAGTCAGCCGAATTTCAGGTCATGCTGGAAAAGGTGAAACGAAATGAAATATCGCTGTCTGACCTTGGTCGCCAGTGACATACAACTTTGCCAACCAATTGATAAGAGGGAATAAAATCTGATGGGGCTATTTACCCGACTGGAAAAATTTGACCAAAAGCTTACGCGTGGTTATGCCCGCTGGGGGCGTTGGGTGTGGCGGATGCTAATAGCGATCCCCGTGGCTTATTTTTTACTGTGTGTAGGAATATCAATCTGGGGAGCTCCAACTGGAGGAGTCATATTGGTGATCCATAGTGAACTGGATAGGCCAATATTAGGATTCAGCGTGAACGGCATGGCTGGGGCAAATGCGTTTGCACATGGTGGAGGTTCAACGACTTGCTGCGGTGACATCAGAGGGAAAGAAGCTGAGGTCGTCTGGACATTGAGTACGACTCGCGCTCAGTATAATACGGGACTGCGTGAAGAAGTTCGACGTATCACTCTGCCTTTGCCTGAAAGGAAACATGGGCAGGATTTTTTGCATGTACATTTCTTGCCTGGTGATAAGGTTTTTTTGGGTTGGAGTGAAGGAGCTGGTTCGCCCTATGAGAAACGAAAAGAACCTTCTTATCCGAGTACTGGTGGAGATCGGAAGAGCGTCGTGTAGGGAAAGAGTGTAGATCTCGGTGG
>OJXJ01000227.1_pt1 | contig 7638 bp, 7 predicted proteins | sample 1600691 | NCBI WGS metagenome assembly OJXJ01 (sample SAMN04436929, study PRJEB24849) | human gut metagenome | biome: human gut; feature: NICU; material: stool | host: Homo sapiens | place: USA: Saint Louis, MO | collected 2012-06-05 | reverse complement strand
AGATCGGTCTCGGCATTCCTGCTGAACCGCTCTTCCGATCTTGAGAACTGGCAGGACTGCTGGTTGCGACCTTGCTGTCGGGGATCTTTTTGATTCTGATGGGGCTGGCACGCTTTGGTCGCCTGATTGAGTATATTCCGGTTTCCGTCACCTTAGGTTTCACCTCGGGTATCGGGATCACCATCGGTACCATGCAGATTAAAGATTTTCTCGGTCTGCAAATGGCCCATGTCCCGGAACATTATCTACAAAAAGTCGGCGCATTATTTATGGCGCTGCCGACCATTAATGTGGGTGATGCAGCCATTGGCATTGTGACGCTTGGCATTCTGGTTTTCTGGCCGCGTCTGGGCATACGTTTACCCGGCCACCTTCCGGCCTTGCTGGCTGGTTGCGCGGTGATGGGGATTGTTAACCTGCTCGGCGGACATGTTGCTACCATCGGTTCGCAATTCCACTACGTCCTGGCCGATGGTTCTCAGGGTAACGGTATTCCGCAACTGCTGCCGCAACTGGTGCTGCCGTGGGATCTGCCTAATTCAGAATTCACGCTAACCTGGGATTCTATTCGCACACTGCTGCCTGCGGCATTCTCAATGGCAATGCTCGGCGCAATCGAATCTCTGCTCTGCGCCGTGGTGCTGGATGGTATGACCGGGACGAAACACAAGGCGAACAGCGAACTGGTTGGACAGGGACTGGGGAATATTATCGCTCCGTTCTTTGGTGGCATTACCGCTACAGCTGCCATCGCGCGTTCTGCCGCTAACGTCCGTGCCGGGGCAACTTCCCCTATCTCGGCGGTGATCCACTCTATTCTGGTTATTCTTGCCCTGCTGGTACTGGCACCGCTGCTCTCCTGGCTGCCGCTTTCCGCCATGGCAGCCCTGCTGTTGATGGTGGCGTGGAACATGAGTGAAGCGCACAAAGTGGTCGACTTGCTGCGTCATGCACCGAAAGATGACATCATCGTCATGCTGCTGTGCATGTCGCTGACCGTGCTGTTCGATATGGTTATTGCCATCAGCGTGGGGATCGTGCTGGCATCGCTGCTGTTTATGCGTCGTATCGCACGTATGACTCGCCTGGCACCGGTAGTCGTAGATGTTCCAGACGATGTCTTGGTTCTGCGCGTTATTGGCCCGCTGTTTTTTGCTGCCGCTGAAGGCTTATTCACGGACCTGGAGTCACGTCTTGAAGGCAAACGGATTGTGATTCTGAAGTGGGATGCCGTTCCGGTACTTGATGCTGGTGGTCTTGATGCGTTCCAGCGTTTTGTGAAGCGTCTGCCCGAAGGATGTGAACTGCGCGTGTGCAACCTGGAATTCCAGCCACTGCGCACTATGGCTCGCGCAGGCATTCAACCGATCCCGGGACGCCTCGCATTCTTCCCGAATCGTCGCGCGGCGATGGCGGATTTATAAGTACGAGATTGACCAGTCAGCGCAAACTGACTGGTCAGCAAACTGCATTATTTGTTAGCTATGACGGCGATTATCGCTACGGCGGCAACGTTTGTCATAGTGGCGAACCCACCAGTAACGGTCGCACACCTGTTCATGCCCGCCAACACGGGCACCCGCCAGCCAGAGAATCGCACCGACGAAAATACTTAGCACTGCACCATGTGCGAAATACTGGGGCATATTAAACTGTGGTAACTGGTTGAGGATTGAATACCCCACGCCGACCACCATTACCACCAGACCCAACCCCATGAGCACGTTACCGAGTAACGAAGCGTTTTTGCGTTTCATATGTCACCTCCGGAACTTTCTGGGTTGTAACAGGGAATACCCCTCTTCCTTATGTGTAAAGTATAGACAACACCCTGTAGGTTATGTGCGGGTGTGATCACAATTACAACCCTTATTTCAACAAAACTTTACAAATAAACGCCTGAACACCTTGACTTTCTAATAGTCCACTCAGGCAATAATTGCGTTATCTGCATTTGATACGCAGTTTTTTGTCAAGCGGGGCCGCAACCAGTAAACTACGCGCCAGTTATGTACACACTCAGGACAAAAAAACGTGACGATTAAATTGATTGTCGGCCTGGCGAACCCCGGTGCTGAATACGCCGCAACGCGACATAATGCTGGTGCCTGGTTCGTTGACTTACTGGCAGAGCGATTGCGCGCTCCGCTGCGCGAAGAGGCTAAATTCTTTGGTTATACTTCGCGAGTCACCCTTGGAGGCGAAGATGTCCGCCTGTTAGTCCCGACTACATTTATGAATCTCAGCGGCAAAGCCGTTGCGGCGATGGCCAGTTTTTTCCGCATTAATCCGGACGAAATTCTGGTGGCCCACGACGAACTGGATCTGCCTCCTGGCGTCGCCAAATTTAAGTTGGGTGGCGGTCATGGTGGTCACAATGGACTGAAAGACATCATCAGTAAATTGGGTAATAACCCTAACTTTCACCGTTTACGCATCGGAATCGGTCATCCAGGCGATAAAAATAAAGTTGTCGGTTTTGTGTTAGGCAAACCGCCTGTTAGTGAACAGAAGTTAATTGATGAAGCCATCGACGAAGCGGCGCGTTGTACTGAAATGTGGTTTACAGATGGCTTGACCAAAGCAACGAACCGATTGCACGCCTTTAAAGCGCAATAAGTCGTTGTCTGCGGCATTTTTGCCGAGTGCCGTGTATAATAGGCAAAGTTATTTCCATTTCTGCAATCTGTTAGCAATAACAGGTTGATTATTAAGATATTAAGGTGATTTAAATCATGGGATTCAAATGCGGTATCGTCGGTTTGCCCAACGTCGGGAAATCTACCCTGTTCAACGCGCTGACCAAAGCCGGTATTGAAGCGGCCAACTTTCCATTCTGCACCATTGAGCCGAACACTGGCGTCGTACCAATGCCTGACCCTCGCCTGGATCAACTGGCTGAAATCGTAAAACCGCAGCGTACACTTCCCACGACCATGGAATTTGTCGATATCGCCGGTCTGGTAAAAGGCGCATCGAAAGGCGAAGGTCTGGGTAACCAGTTCCTGACCAACATCCGTGAAACCGAAGCGATCGGTCACGTTGTTCGCTGCTTTGAAAATGACAACATCATTCACGTTTCCGGCAAAGTTAACCCGGCGGATGATATTGAAGTTATCAACACCGAACTGGCGCTGGCGGATCTCGACACCTGTGAACGTGCGATTCATCGCGTACAGAAGAAAGCCAAAGGTGGCGATAAAGACGCGAAAGCCGAGCTGGCGGTACTGGAAAAATGCCTGCCCCAGCTGGAAAACGCAGGTATGCTGCGTGCGCTGGATTTAAGCGCTGAAGAGAAAGCGGCTGTTCGTTACCTGAGCTTCCTGACGCTAAAACCAACAATGTACATCGCCAACGTCAACGAAGACGGTTTTGAAAACAACCCGTATCTTGACCAGGTGCGTGAAATCGCAGCGAAAGAAGGTTCTGTTGTAGTTCCGGTTTGTGCTGCTGTTGAAGCAGACATTGCCGAACTGGACGACGAAGAGCGTGACGAGTTTATGCAGGAGCTTGGGCTGGAAGAGCCGGGCCTGAACCGTGTGATCCGTGCCGGTTATAAGCTGCTGAACCTGCAAACTTACTTCACCGCTGGGGTGAAAGAAGTGCGTGCATGGACCATTCCGGTTGGTGCAACCGCGCCGCAGGCAGCGGGCAAAATCCATACTGATTTTGAAAAAGGCTTTATCCGTGCACAAACCATCTCGTTTGAAGATTTCATCACTTACAAAGGTGAACAAGGCGCGAAAGAAGCAGGCAAAATGCGTGCAGAAGGCAAAGATTACATCGTTAAAGATGGCGATGTGATGAACTTCCTGTTCAACGTCTAATTCCGCTAATACTACTCTGGCGGTTAATAACGAGCCATTATGTGAGTTGCACGTAATGGCTTTTTTACGCCTGCTACGCGTCTTCTTTCAATTCTGAGTTACCAAAACTCATAATCAGACTCCTGACAATATTAACAATGCAGCTTTTATGTGATAACAATCACAGTGCATTAACCGTTCAAGAGTTTGTCATGAAAAAAACATTTACCTTCAGCCTGTTAGCAATTGTCTTTGCAAGCCTGTTGAGTGCTTGTGTTCCCCACCATCATCACCGCCACAGCGATGGCCCTCGTGGTCCTGCGCCCTCCGGTAAGCCAATGCCACCTTCAAATGGTGGACCAAATCACGGCAGTCATGGTCGCTATTAATTAGTAATTCATAGCGGGAAAGTACATACTCTCCCGCTATCCACGGCGCTTAAACTGCCCTGCATCAATGCCATGTTGCTTCATTTTCCGCCACAGCGTAGTGCGGCCGATTCCAAGTAAAGCCGACATTTCCTGAATGCGACCGCCTGTGACCTGGGCTGCGTTAATAATTGCCTCTTTTTCAACTTCCGCAAATGACAGACTGGTGGAAAGGCGGGTGGCGCTGACATCATCTGTCGCCTGCTCGGTAAACAGATGTTCCGGCAAATCACTGACGCGAATGCGCCCATTATCACTACTCAGAGCAAGATTCTCGATGACGCTGTAAAGTTCAAAATCGTTGCCAGGCCATGCACAGGAAACCAGGCGAGCGAGGGCATCGTCATCAATTTTCAGCCGCGTAGAGAAGCGTTTTTCAAGGCTGCGTAATTTGTTATTCACCAGCGCCGGAATGCTGCCACGCCGCATACGCAGTGGCGGGATGGTAATTTCAAATGCATGCAGCGCGTAATACAGCTGGCGACTAAAACGATTTTGTTCCACCAGCATTGCGAGGTCCGCGGTCGTTGTGGCAATCACTTTGACATCAATGGGTATTAAACGCCGCGCATCCAGTCGCGTGATAACACCCTGCTTGATAACCTGAAGCAAAGCAGACTGTAACTCCACCGCCAGATATTCAATCTTTTCAAGAAACAGCGTGCCGCCGTGCGCCAGTTCCAGCCGACTCAGACGGCCATTTTCATTATCCGTGCGATCGCCACCAATAAATTCTTCCGCCAGCGCCGCATCACCATATAACTCACAATTGACGGCGATATAAGGCCCCGCTGCACGCTCGCTTTCATTATGAATTGCCTGACTTAGCAGTGCCTTGCCCACGCCCTCTTCTCCACAAAGCAGGACAGGAAAGCTACTGCGCGCCGCCTGGCGACCAAAATGAATCAAGCGGCGGGTTTGCGGATCGTCCTGTGGCATATGAGCGAAGGTATGGCTGACTTTTCCTAATTGACTGGTCATTAACTGCCGCATCTGTTCCACAGGATGGAGCAATAAAATAAAGCTGGTTCCCTGCGTTTCTATTATCGGTTTAAGGGTTATCACCGCATCAATAAACTGATGCTGACTTTCAAAGGTTGCTTCTACGTGTTTGAGCGGATGTGCCTGTTTTATTGCTTGTTGCAATACGGCGGGTAACGTTAAGAGTTCAGTGATTGCCCTTCCCTGACTTGCCGTCGCGTCAAGGCGCAAGACTCGCGCCGCCTGGGCGTTGATAAATTGCAAATTACCCTGCTCGTCCCAGCTAATCACGCCATCATCCATACTTTCTAACAGGGCATTAAGTTGATTTAAATGACGGTTAGTTTCAGCGAGCAAACTGTCCGTCAGCAGTAAATTTCCGACCTCGCGTGCGATTGCCAACGTCAACGGCAAATCAGCTGCGGTAGTTTGCTCAACCGGACACGCCAGCGCTATTGTTCCCGTCAATCGGCCCTTGCTGTCAAACAACGGCGTTGCGCAAAAGGCCCAGTTCCAGAGTGCCTGTTTGAAATGTTGATCGGCCATCGTTTTCACGGCCTGACCAGAGATAGCCGCTAACGATAGCGCACAAGTACCAATAATTCCCTCGGCGCAATACGTGCCGTCATTGAATCCCAGTACACTTAGCTGCTGCAAGGTTTGCGGATCGCCATTACGGCTGAGAATGCAGGCGGTTTCATCGAGGATAAGCAACGCACACTCTCGCGGTGCCATATATTCCCAGGCATCTTCCAGCGCAGCCTGCCCGAGCGTCAGCATCGCTTTCTTACGCCGATAAATAGAAGCAAATGTCACGCCCTGGGCCTGGTGTGGTACGTTCCATGTCTCCCGTTTCATCAGCTTATTGCATCTCTCCCAGGAGGTTGCAATTAAGGGAGATATGCCCCGACCATCGTTGTTAAAAGCGCCACTCATATCCCGCATCCCTTATGACAAAAGGTGTTCCGGCTCGCAATTTTAAGTATTAATACACGTAAAAGTTTCAATATGGAACATTCATTAAAGCATATGTTTCACTATGAAACATAATTTGGGCTAATTTTCTTTTCCCTTGCCTGGTGCACAATGGATTCATCGGCAGTCAGTGGTCGCCGTGTCGTTGAACATCATCCATGCCCTACCGTAATTGCTGGAGCAAAATAATGAAAAAATTGATCAATGATGTGCAAGACGTACTGGACGAACAACTGGCAGGACTAGCGAAAGCGCATCCATCGCTGACACTGCATCAGGATCCGGTGTATGTCACCCGAGCTGATGCCCCCGTTGCAGGGAAAGTCGCCCTGCTGTCGGGTGGCGGCAGCGGACACGAGCCGATGCACTGTGGCTATATCGGTCAGGGGATGCTTTCGGGAGCCTGTCCGGGCGAAATTTTCACCTCACCGACGCCCGATAAAATCTTTGAATGCGCCATGCAAATTGATGGCGGCGAAGGTGTACTGTTGATTATCAAAAATTACACCGGCGATATTCTTAACTTCGAAACAGCAACCGAGTTACTGCACGATAGCGGCGTAAAAGTGACCACTGTGGTCATTGATGACGACGTTGCAGTAAAAGACAGTCTTTATACCGCCGGGCGGCGCGGCGTTGCCAACACCGTATTAATTGAAAAACTCGTAGGTGCAGCGGCGGAGCGTGGCGGCTCACTGGACGCCTGTGCGGAACTGGGGCGTAAGTTGAATAATCAAGGCCACTCAATAGGTATCGCTCTCGGTGCCTGTACCGTTCCTGCCGCGGGCAAACCTTCTTTTACCCTGGCGGATAATGAGATGGAGTTTGGCGTCGGCATTCATGGTGAGCCAGGTATTGACCGCCGCCCCTTCTCTTCCCTTGATCAAACCGTCGATGAAATGTTCGACACCCTGCTGGAAAATGGCTCATACCATCGCACTTTGCGTTTCTGGGATTATCAACAAGGCAGCTGGCAGGAAGAACCACAAACCAAACAACCGCTCCAGTCTGGCGATCGGGTGATTGCGCTGGTTAACAATCTTGGCGCAACTCCGCTTTCTGAGCTGTACGGCGTCTATAACCGCCTGACCACACGTTGCCAGCAAGCGGGATTGACTATCGAACGTAATTTAATTGGCGCGTACTGCACCTCACTGGATATGACCGGTTTCTCAATCACCTTACTGAAAGTTGATGACGAAACGCTGGCACTCTGGGACGCCCCGGTCCACACCCCGGCCCTTAACTGGGGTAAATAAGGAGAAAGCAATGTCACTGAGCAGAACTCAAATTGTTAACTGGCTCACTCGTTGTGGCGATATTTTCAGCACCGAGAGCGAGTATCTTACTGGACTGGATCGCGAGATTGGCGACGCTGACCACGGGCTAAATATGAAAGTTCTCAAGATCGGAAGAGCGTCGTGTAGGGAAAGAGTGTAGATCTCGGT
>OJXJ01000211.1_pt1 | contig 8558 bp, 9 predicted proteins | sample 1600691 | NCBI WGS metagenome assembly OJXJ01 (sample SAMN04436929, study PRJEB24849) | human gut metagenome | biome: human gut; feature: NICU; material: stool | host: Homo sapiens | place: USA: Saint Louis, MO | collected 2012-06-05 | reverse complement strand
TTTTCAAGCAGAAGACGGCATACGAGATCGGTCTCGGCATTCCTGCTGAACCGCTTTTCCGATCTTGAGAACTAGCGGAGTGAGATCGTCTAAATGCTGGAAGTGGAACGCTCCATCAGTATCCTGAACCCACCACAGCGCGCCATTGCTGTCTTCCAGAACAAGCTGGTTTTGCGCATCACCTTTTCCGACGTAGAAGTTTTTAATGGTGATGGTTTCACCCGAGCGGAGTGTGACAACCAGATCCTGATTAACGCGTGTTAGTTGACTTACCTCCTCACGCGACACCGACAGTTTCACGATAGAAGGCGAACTGAGCGTAACTTCAGAGGATTCAACATTTGTGGAAACGCCAGTTAATTTTGATACAACGGCGAGTAGACGCATATGTTCACTCCTGATGGCATGTCGGGAGTATTAATCCGCAACAGCGCGCTGGGAAAATGAGCAGACAGGGGCCCCGTTCATCATAAAGATGAATTTACACATGTAATTACATTGATTAGGTCATGCAGATGTTCGTTTACTTAGTAAATACGTTCGGGACCTGCCGACTGAATAGTTCTTTCGTATTAGATGATATAGTCAGAAAGAAAGTATTCTGCAACTTATCCATATTAAAAATATATTTGGCTAATTGAAAAGGATACTTTCCGGTGCGTATTTAATGATTTGTTTTTGTTAACTTATTGTATTTTAATGTTTTTTATTTAAATTGAAATGAGGTGGATATAATAAACAACAGTAATAATAGTGTTATAAAATAAATCTAAATATAGGCAATATGGTCTTGAAGTTTTATTTTATTAGACTATGGGTCGCTACGGTAATGCCATGGGAGTTTATTTCATACCTGAACGATTCAGCACAAATAAACCATAAATTTGATGAATGTATTGGGTGGGTTTCAATAACTAAAAAATAAGAACCAGTCTCAGGGTGAGAGACTGGTCACAGAGGAGTAGCGTTTAGCGACCAGCATTTTTCATAATGCGCGCTTTATCTAACTGCCATTCGCGTTCTTTCACATCGGAGCGCTTGTCGTGCTGTTTCTTACCTTTTGCGACGCCAATTTTCACTTTGCACCAGGCATTTTTCCAGTACAGTGAAAGCGCAACGACGGTATAACCGTCACGATTCATACGACCATACAGGGAGTCGAGTTCACGCTGGTTTAACAACAGCTTACGGGTACGGGTGGGATCACATACCACATGCGTTGAGGCAACAGCCATTGGCGTGAAGTTGGCGCCAAACAGGAACGCTTCGCCGTCTTTAAGGATGACATAGCTATCGCCGATGTTAGCTTTACCTGCGCGCAGAGATTTGACTTCCCAACCTTGCAGAGCGAGTCCTGCTTCGAACTCTTCTTCAATAAAGTATTCGTGTCGTGCGCGCTTGTTAAGCGCGATTGTGGCTGAGCCAGGTTTGTGTGCTTTTTTCTTCGTCATAATGCCGCTCAGTATAGGTAATCTGGAATCGAAAAACACCCCATTTCATCCAGCGGGGCGCAAGGCGCTATCTTAGCACGAGTTAGGCTATAGCGTTTTTTTTAGCGGGGGATAAATGGTATTATTTGTGTGATTGATATTGATGGAAATTGTTATGCCTCAGATTAGCCGGACCGCTTTAGTACCTTACAGTGCGGAACAGATGTATCAGCTAGTGAATGATGTTAAATCCTATCCCCAGTTTTTACCGGGTTGCACCGGTAGCCGTGTGCTGGAGTCAACTCCGGGACAGATGACCGCGGCTGTGGATGTCTCGAAAGCAGGGATTAGCAAAACGTTCACCACGCGCAATCAATTGACCAGTAACCAGAGCATCCTGATGCATCTGGTCGACGGCCCGTTCAAGAAACTCATTGGCGGATGGAAGTTTACGCCACTGAGTCATGAAGCATGTCGTATTGAATTTCATCTCGATTTTGAGTTTACCAATAAGTTAATCGAGCTGGCGTTTGGTCGTATCTTTAAAGAACTGGCTTCAAACATGGTGCAGGCCTTCACGGTTCGCGCGAAAGAGGTTTACAGTGTCAGCGTCGGCTAAAATTGTCGTTGAAGTGGCGTATGCGCTGCCCGAGAAACAGTATCTACAGCGTGTAACGCTGCAACAGGGTGCTACGGTGGAAGAGGCTATCCGCGCTTCCGGGCTGCTGGAATTACGTACCGATATCGATCTCAGCAAAAATAAAGTCGGGATATACAGCCGTCCGGTAAAGCTTGCTGATGTTCTGCATGACGGCGATCGGGTGGAAATATACCGGCCACTGATTGCTGATCCGAAAGAGCTGCGCAGACAGCGAGCAGAGAAATCCGCTAAAAAATAGCAGACAATAAAAAAGGTGCTCATTGAGCACCTTTTTTTGATCTGTTAATCCTACTTGTTGTCGGTCAACGCAGGTTTATTATCAATGTTCGTCAAAACGCCGCTGCTGTTAAAAGTCAGCGTCAGTGTTTGCTGGGTTACGCCTTCATGACCAGGTTGCTGACGGAACACATAAAACCAGGTGTTAGTGCCAAAAGGATCGGACATCATTGGTGTACCCAGAGCATAAGCAACCTGCTGTTGCGTCATACCCGTGCGCACTTTGGCGACATCGGTAGGTGTCAGATAATTTCCCTGGTTGATGTCAGGGCGGTAAACCACTCGCTCCAGAGTGGAACAGCCTGCAGTCAACATCAGTAGTACTGCTGCAGCAGCAGTCAGCGTTTTACAGCGCATAGTGATTTGATTCCTTTTCGGGCCCGAGCAGTACGCGGCTCATATGTAATATGCCGATGATAATAGACCTTTCACCACTTTAAAACCTTTTGCTGTCGGGTCGGTCGGCGATTTTATGTTGAACTCAGACCTTAACAAGGTAAAAAAGTTTATGCCGCCAGCAGTTCTTTTGCATTTGCGAGGGTATTGCGCGTTACTTCGCTACCTCCGAGTAAGCGGGCTAATTCCTGCAGACGAGCGCGTTTATCAAGTGGTTGCATGTGTGTTTCGGTCATCGCGCCGTCAGTTTCTTTGCTGACATAGAAATGTTGATGACCACAGCCAGCAACCTGCGGCAGGTGAGTCACACACATTACCTGGGTTGACTCGCCCAACTGACGCAGCATTTTTCCCACCACCGCAGCAGTCGGGCCGCTGATGCCGACATCCACTTCATCGAAAATCAGCGCCGGTGTTTCCATTTTACGTGCGGTAATAACCTGAATAGCCAGCGCAATGCGCGACAGTTCCCCACCGGAAGCGACTTTCGCAATCGGCTGCAACGGCTGGCCTGGGTTAGTGGTCACTTTAAACTCTACGCGATCGGCACCGTCTGAGCTCAAATGATGTTCCTCAAATTTCACATCAATGCAAAAGACACCGTGCGGCATTGAGAGAGTATGCATGCTCTCTGTAATAAGCTGTCCCAGTTCCTGAGCATAATGCTGGCGCTGTTGGTGCAGCATTTTTGCCGTTTCCAGTGCCTGCTGGTGGTGATTGTTCACCGCCAGGGTTAAGGTTTCGAGAGAGTCGGCCTGGTCGTCTAACTGCTGTTGTTCATCCAGCAATGACTGATAGAACTGTGGCAGCGCTTCAGGGGCAACATGATGCTTTCGCGCCAATGAGATTTGTTTGGAAATACGCTGCTCAAGTTCGAACAAACGGTTAGGGTCTAAATCCAGACGATCGCAATAGTGGCGCAGCTCGTCGCTGGCTTCGCTGAGCTGGATAGTGGCCTCTTCCAGCATGTCCAGAATACCGGAGAGCTTACCGTCCATTCCTGCCAGTTCACTAACCAACTGTTTTGCCGTGTACAGCTGGCTTTGCAGATTAACGTCTTCGCCGTCTGCCATGATAGCCAGTGCCTGTTGGCTGGTGGTGAGCAATTGCCCGCTGTTAGCCAGACGCTTGTACTCTTCATCAATTTGCTCAAATTCACCTGGCTGCGGGTTGAATTCGTTCAGTTCTTTTAACTGGTATTGCAATAGCTCTGCCCGGGCTGCGCGTTCCTGACTCTGTTGTTGATGATGTGCCAGGTCACGGCAGCTTTGGTGCCACAGTTGGTAGCGCACAGCCATTTCCTGAGTCAGGGATGCTTCATTGGCGTAGCCATCAAGCAGGGATTTTTGGTGTTCTGATTTTGTCAGGAGCTGATGCGCATGCTGACCGTGGATTTGAATAAGCAACTGGCCCAACTCGCGCAGCTGTGACAGTGGTACGGCAGTGCCGTTAATGAAGCCACGTGAACGTCCGTCGCTGCTGATAACGCGACGTAGCAAACACTCACGGCCTTCCTCAAGCTGGTTTTCTTCCAGCCAGCGCAGGGCCGCGGGGGTGTCTTTTAAGGTGAAGCGGGCGCAGAGGTCGGCTCGCGTGGCACCTGCACGTACCATGTCGGCGTCTGCGCGTCCGCCCAGGCACAAACCGAGAGCATCAATGGCAATGGACTTACCCGCACCGGTTTCACCGGTAATAACGGTCATTCCGTTCTGGAAATCGATCTCAAGTTCACGAACGATAGCAAAATTGCTGATGGTCAGTTGTGCCAACATAGCTGTTTTCCTGTATGAAAAACCATAACTGTAATTACATACAGTATAAACTGGTTTTTTATACAGTAAAGAGGTTGGCGTTAAATTAGAATAATTTTTTTGACCAGCCTAACTTAGTGCTTAATGTGTTGAAATAGCTGTAATCTTTTGGGTGTATCAGGTTCAGATGATAATCACAGCGGCGAATTAATACGTCTTCACCTTCCTGTATAGGCAGGGCGATCTGGCTGTCGCAACTGATTTCCAGATCGTTACGGCGATGAGAGAAGCGCAGGCGAATGGTGCTGCTACTGTTGATCACCAGCGGTCGTGCGGAAAGCGTATGTGGGAACATCGGGACCAGCGTAATAGCATCCAGCGAAGGCGTCAGGATCGGGCCTCCGGCAGAGAGTGAGTAGGCGGTAGAGCCGGTCGGTGTGGAAATAATCAAGCCGTCCGAACGCTGGGAGAAGGCAAAAATTTCATCGATATAGACTTCAAATTCAATCATGTGCGCCACTTTTCCAGGGTGCAACACAACTTCATTGATCGCAGTGCTAATACGCTTCTGGCAGTCCAGTTGGCACACCTGGGCTTCGAGTAAAAAGCGCTTTTCGCTGATGTAGTGGCCTTCCAGAACGTCAGCTAACTGCTGATGAGCATTGTCCGGGTCTAGATCGGTCAGGAAACCGAGGTTACCGCGGTTAATGCCAATAACCTTGATGTCATAACGTGCCAGGGTGCGTGCGGCGCCCAGCATATTGCCGTCGCCACCGACAACCACGGCGAGGTCTGCCTGCTGGCCAATCTCTGCGAGCGTACCGGTTTTCACATTTTTCAGCTGCAGCTCGTGGGCGATTTGTTGCTCAACGATAACCTCATAACCTTTGGCGCACAGCCAACGGTAGAGCATTTCATGTGTGGTCAGTGCAGTGGGGTGACGTGGATGCCCCACAATGCCAATACACTTGAAATGTTTGTTCATTTTCTCGAGGTCCTTGTAACGAAGATTAGTGACAATGTGAGTACTTCCCTTGAAACCCTGAATCTTATCCCCATAATAATCCAGGTTAGCGAGATGAATGCGAAAAAAACGCGGAGAAATTCATGAGTAGTAAAGAACAGAAAACGCCTGAGGGGCAAGCCCCGGAAGAAATTATCATGGATCAGCACGAAGAAGTTGAGGCGGTTGAATCAGACGCTTCTGCTGAACAGGTGGATCCGCGCGATGAAAAAATTGCGAATCTGGAAGCTCAGCTTGCTGAAGCCGAAACTCGCGAGCGCGACAGCGTGTTGCGTATCAAAGCGGAAATGGAAAACCTGCGTCGTCGTACCGAACTGGACGTAGAAAAAGCGCATAAGTTTGCACTGGAAAAATTCGTCAACGAGCTGCTGCCGGTGCTGGATAGCCTGGACCGTGCGCTGGAAGTTGCGGACAAAGACAATGACGCTATGGCGGCGATGGTTGAAGGTATTGAGCTGACCCGTAAGTCAATGCTGGATGTTGTGGCGAAGTTTGGCGTACAAGTGGTTGCGGATATCGACGTGCCGATGGACCCGAACGTGCATCAGGCGATTGCCATGGTAGAGTCTGACGACGTTGCTGCCGGTAATGTGCTGATGGTTATGCAGAAAGGCTATACCCTGAACGGACGTACCATCCGTGCGGCGATGGTCTCTGTGGCGAAAGCTAAAGGCTAATCAGCCTCAGACCGGGTAATGCTGATGCGCTACCCGGTCTGGATTACTCTCACTGGTCCGATACGCTTTCCCGCAGCGGTTTGACGGGCAACACCTGCACCTGTTTAATCATATTGTCCTGCACGTCGAGAATATCGATATCGTACTGCCCAATACGCACACGTGTGCCGGCAACCGGGATTTCTTCCAGCGCTTCAAGAATAATACCGTTCACGGTACGTGCATCATCTTCCGGCAGGTGCCAGTTAAACGCCTTATTGATTTCACGAACGTTGGCGCTACCGTCAATGATCACCGAACCGTCATTCTGCGGTGTGACTTCTTCGGCAAGCGTCGGTGACATTGAGGTCGTGAAGTCACCAACAATCTCTTCCAGGATATCCTCGACCGTAACCAGTCCCTGAATATCACCATATTCATTGACGACCAGGCCCACTTTCTTCTTATTACGCTGAAATTTAATGAGCTGGGTGCTGAGTGGCGTGCCTTCCGGAACGTAATAAATTTCGTCGGCGGCGCGTAACATGGTCTCTTTGGTGAACTCTTTTTTCTCGGCCATCAATCGCCAGGCTTCACGTACGCGTAGCATACTGATAGCGTCGTCCAGCGAGTCACGATACAGCACAATACGACCGTGCGGAGAGTGCGAAAGCTGACGCACGATTGATTTCCAGTCATCGTTGATATCAATGCCGATAATTTCATTACGCGGGATCATGATGTCATCGACGCTGACTTTTTCCAGATCCAGCACTGACAGCAGCATATCCTGGTTACGGCGTGAGATTTGCGAGCGCGATTCATTCACCAGCGTTCGCAGTTCATCTTTACTCAGCGAACCGCTCACTACGATATCCGTTTTGATGCCCATCATGCGCATCAGCAGCCGCGTGATGGTGTTGAGTAGCCATACCAACGGCATCATCAGAATTTGCAGGGGAGCCAGCAGGACACTGCTCGGATAGGCGACTTTTTCAGGATATAGTGCGGCAATCGTCTTTGGCAGTACTTCGGCAAAAACCAGTACCACAAACGTCAGTACCCCAGTGGCAATGGCGACGCCCGCATCGCCATACAGGCGCATACCGACAATAGTACCGAGCGCGGAGGCCAGAATATTCACCAGATTATTGCCGATGAGCACCAGGCTTATCAGGCGATCCGGCTTGCGAAGTAACTTTTCAACGCGTTTTGCCTGTCGATTTCCCTGCTTGGCCCGATGACGTAGACGATAGCGATTCAGGGTCATCATTCCGGTTTCAGAACCGGAAAAATAGGCGGAAATGACCACCATGATGAGGAGCGTGACAATGAGCGTGGTGGTGGAGATGTGTTCCACGTAGGATTCCTTAAAGATTTAACTCACGAACTGCTGCAGGATACGACTGCCGAAATAGGCCAGTGTCAGAATGCCTGCGCCTGCGACGTTAAACCATACGACGCGACGTCCGCGCCAACCTTCATGGTAATGCCCCCACAACAGAACGATATAGACAAACCATGCCACGATAGAGAGAACGGCTTTATCAATGTTCTCGGTACTGAACAGGTTATGCATGTAAAACAGGCCTGTGCACAGGGTGAGTGTCAGCAGAACCACGCCAATTTGGGTGATATGAAACATTTTCCGCTCAATACTCATCAACGGCGGCATCTCATTGCTGAAAGCCAGTTTTTTGTTTTTCAGTTGGTAGTCAATCCATGCAAGCTGTAGCGCATAGAGTGCGGCGATAATCAGCGTGGCGTAAGCGAAAAGCGAAAGCCCGATATGGATCATCATGCCCGGCGTAGCTTCGAGATGGGTGATGAACTCGTTAGGCATAAACGTGGCGAAGGCCAGGTTTATCAGCGCAAAGGCGTAGACAATGGGCAGCAATAGCCAGCCTCGATTGCGGGAAGCGACAATGGTCATTACCGTACAGATCATCAGGCTCACCAGCGAGCCGACGTTCAACAGACTCAGGTTTTGTCCGCTTTCACCGCCGGGCAGAATACGCGCTTCCAGGGCGATAGCATGGCTTACCAGCGCGACAACCGCAGAGAGAATAGCCATACGCCGCCAGCCGCTGTTTTTTTGCAGCAGAGCGGGAATAATCAGCGCGAGGCTGACTGAGTAGGCGACAAGGGCGAGCAGAGCAAAAACGGGCATATAGGTGTCGACAGTTGGCCAGTGATAAAGAAAAGCAGTATAGCGTTACGTGACCGCTGCTCCAACCGTTGCATAACAACAAAGGCGGCTTCATGTTATACTGCGACAAATTTCTGTTGATGTGTCGCTGTCGCGACCGACCGTTTCCACCCCAGGCGAGAGACAATGTTTGATAATTTAACCGATCGTTTGTC
>OJXJ01000149.1_pt1 | contig 15287 bp, 17 predicted proteins | sample 1600691 | NCBI WGS metagenome assembly OJXJ01 (sample SAMN04436929, study PRJEB24849) | human gut metagenome | biome: human gut; feature: NICU; material: stool | host: Homo sapiens | place: USA: Saint Louis, MO | collected 2012-06-05 | reverse complement strand
ACCGAGATCTACACTCTTTCCCTACACGACGCTCTTCCGATCTTGAGAACTTACGGCTCAGAGAAGACAAACGGAATGAAATCGTAGAAAAGATTCTTCAAAAAAATGCCGTCAAAAGGCAAAAGCATCTCAGGCTCATCGGCTGGATTCCATTTATCAGAAGGTTCATAGAGCTTCTGCGAAGCTATGGTAAGAGCATTCTTCATAAGACCCCTACAAACTTCTCAGAAGTCAATTCAACACATCATCTAAAACCTGCAAGAAAAATTCGTTTATAGACAGTCAATTACACCCCTCCTCGTAAACGCACTCTATTACAGAGTAATAAATTTGTGTTTAGTCAAGAAAATATTGATCGTTATTACAGATCGATAATGTAATTATGATAGGCTACACCTATCAAGTAACAATCATCGATCGGTACAAGCAATTTTACTAAAGCGAGCCGGTCATCGAGAATCCCTACAAACAGCATTTAATCTTCCAGATTGGGATAGCTATGAAAAACGAAATAATAAAGTGTCCATTTTGCTTTAAAGAGAGCCAGTTCGGAGTACGTGTCTGCACTGGCTGTCACGCAACAATTAACTATGGTGTTGTTTCACCGTGGCTTGCTTTACTAATAGGAATTGTGCTGTTAGCGATTGCTTTCCTCATATTCGCTATCAGTCAAAGTTTTATATTAACTGTCGTTATCTATTTTGCATCAGCAATTTTTTTAAGATTTTATTTACGTAAGAAATTTGCACACAGAGCCGTTTTCACACATAAAAGCTAACCCTGTCCAAATATAATAAGGAAAATAAAATGAAAAAAATTATTGTCACCTCCTTTTTCATTGCAATATTTTCAATTTCTGGCTGTTCTACATCCGGCAACCAAAAAATCAAAAATGAAACGGCACAGAGCCTACAATCAAAAATAATTAAAAACAAAACAACTAAGGCAGAGCTACTTGCTCAACTTGGTGAGCCTGATACCAGAACGACTCTTGACGATGGCAACGAGCAATGGAGATATTTCATGTATAACAATCAGTTCAATGCCTCGACTTTTATCCCTGTTGTCGGTTTGCTAACTGGCGGTTCCCAGACTCAGTCTAAAACTCTCGAAATCGACTTCAATAGAGAAACCGTAAGCAAATGGACATTCTCTACTGATAATAACAATACAAAATCTGGCATTCTTAATTAATCGTTTCCTGGATAAGAAAATGAAAACATACTCAATTCTCGCAGTTCTCCTTTCTACTTTTCTATTAACAGCCTGTAATTCCGAACCTTCTGAAAAAGACATTTACAATGCTTTCAAAAGTGTTGTAGATAGATCAAACGCAAGTATGAAAGCTCTGAACTCAAGTATTCCCGAAAAAGATCTTTTAAGAATCGATTATGTGAAGAAAGTAAATTGCACAGAAGAAGCAAACAATGTTTATAACTGCATTGTTGATGCATCCATCAGCAATATGAAACAGACAAAGCCTGTTAAGCTTGTGAAAGCTGATGGTGTCTGGAAAGAAGTTCAGTAGTATTCTATATCAAGAAGTCTCTTTTAGCCCCTGCATAGGGGCTTTTTTTATTGCCTATAACCTGACGGCTCTCACGCGAACTTCATGGGTTAACTCTCCCTCAATTACTTTCATTTCATATTGTGCTCTGACAGTAACATAGATTTCTTCAGCTTTTTCTTGATTGTTATCAATATAGTTAACGAGAGAATTTAGCTCCCTGATAACAGCCTCCTTATTGTTTAATCGCTGTAACAAAGTACTTGTAAGACATTTGTATACAGTACTGAACATCGTCATAATGTTGTCTATATTTCTATTAGAACGAGTATATTTTTGTTTAGGATAGAAATACTTTAAATGATAACCAACGAACACCAAATATAATTGGTGAGAAAAACTTTTATCGTTCGGCTGATATCGTTTTGATATATATTTATCAATTATAATTATAAGTTGCTCTTCCAGAGTAAACTCTGGATTGATGATTTTTTTGTCCATAAAATGCATCCTTGCATAATTGAAATAGTCTTCCTGACCATATGTTTATATTTATCGCATTTATTTAACTTGTCAATAGGTGTAACCTATCAATTGTCATTTTTTATTAAATGGGCGATTCAATTGTTCCATAGTAAGACCGTGTCTATAAGCATTATACTGCCAATAGGTAAATTGCTCTTTGTATCTATTGTTCTGTTTTTTAAGCATTTCATTTTCGGCTTTCAAGTTTAATATTTGTTGTGCAGCAATAGTTAAGTTAGCCGGTTTCTTTAAGCCTGACTTTTTTAAATTAGACAAATTTTTCTTTGTTCTATATGCTTCAACAACTTCATCATGAGCACTTAGAGATTGCCTTGTGATAGTTCTGTTTAGATTCTTATAAACTGACTCACATAAATCACTCCATGTGATTTTACCGTCCCAAGTCAGTATAATGAGTTTAATTGCCTTTATTTCACTCCTGTTTAAATGTTTTGCCATATGCATCTCCTGTTTCAATTATTTAAAACTTTATTAATTCTTTCCAAGTTTTTTTCGTGGTGTTGCAACCATTTATCAGCCCCATAGTCACCATTTTCAAAAGCGATCTGAGTTATATTTATCAATTGCATTAATTTTTCTCGGATTGATTCCAGTCTAATTCTATCTACTGATTTCATATCCAGGGTTTCATTATTACATTCTATAAATTCATTGATTTTAGTACAAGGACGAACTAAATAGTTATGCACACAGTAGCCAAATTCAGTTAAGTGAATTGCTCCTTGATTCAGGTTATCAAAATCAACTGTCAATTCATTTGTGGGTATTGACTTCCTTTGACAATAATTTTTCATGCTCAATTTAATAGTTTTGATTTTATCTAACATATCTTCTTCTGACACGTGATTATAAACTCTGTTCTGATTCACATTGACACGACCAGACCATTTAGCTATATCCAGTTCAGACATTTCACCATAATGGGCTATTGTGTTTAAAAGATGTCTTGGTTGGTGTGAGCGAATAAGTAGTGGTTGACCTTCGCTATCATAATACCCGTGTCGGGCGAAAATATTTTTAAATCCATGCTCATGACGTTTTTTATTTTGTATATCATTAAAAAAGAATCCTTTAGTTGGCTTATGAAATGAGTAGATATCAATCATTTGGGATAAAGTAAATTGGCGAGGATTTAATAAACATAATGCATTGCTAAATCTTATGGATTTTTCTTCATCATACCAAGGAAAGTCTTTACTAAAACCAGAGATAATTATTTCCCATAACTCACTTAATGAATAGCTATAATCATTGGGGTTTAAGAAACTTTTCCCACCATCCAAACTTGTCTTTTTAATTTTTAGAACGCATGATTTGTGATCATATAAAGGGTAGCCAAGTGCATGACAAACCTGTATAACTGTCAACTTTGATTTTTCATCAACTTTTGGGCAAAGTTCATGTTGGTAAAATTTATCAGGATATTTTTCGCACCATTGAGCAAACACCCTTGCATTTTGTGATAAGGAAAGCAATCTTCTAATCGCTTTCTTCGCAACTGGTATCATAACCTGTGGAATCCACTTGATATTAGGGCCATACCCCTTAACCGAATAGAATCTCAGACCATATCTTTCGATACCCTTCTCATCTTTTTGTGTAATCTCACAATCAGCAGGTAAGGCTAAAATCTCAGAAATTCTGCTCGGACAACAAAGCAGAAGTGCAAATACTGCACTGGTGAATTTATCCCTTGGACTCAGTAGCTCATCATTTTTAGAAAAAATATCAGCAATAGCAAGTAATGCTGCTTCATCGGGTAACTTATCGTTTCTGTGATAGTCCTCAATCTCAGGAAGATAGTTGTTTTTGACCTTCTGCTTCACGTGGTTTTTCCAGGATATGTATCCTGATTTCACAAGGTTATGTTCACATAGAAATTTTGATATTTTTTCAAGCTGTATCCCACATTGAGCGAGAACATTACCTTCAAAATATTTGCTTCCGATTTGCATTGCCTCATCAAAAACAACGGCTGTAACATTATAAATGAGACCACTGTTCAGAACCTGCAAAAGAGCCTGTTCGAGACATCTCAAAGCCATCATTGTTGCCCCATAATTTTTCAAGGGTTTCAATGAGTGTTGATATCTGATATATGCTTTTGCAAAATCGAGAAAATCTTCATGCATTGCATCTTTGGAGTTAAATGCTTTATGTCCAACCCCTATCTTTCTAAAGGTTACATACCCTTTCCAGACATATTGTTCCCAATCCTGAGTTTGGGTGAGCCCTGATAGTTGATAGCGACAAAAATTTATGAATTCATTATAATTGTTTTCAGCCGTAAGTTGTTTTTTAGATTTAAATAAAATAATGTTGTTCATCGGGGATTTACCTCGTCAATATCAACTGGCATAAAGAAAGCACATTCATTACAAGGAAAATTTACATTTAAATTCTGACTTTGGCATTTTCTAGAGGAGCAAAACTTGAAATTCGTCATCTCTTTTGATTTTATTCCATTCATAAAAATTTCAGCGACAAATGACAATTGTTCTGAAACAGCGGAATCAATCCTTTCAACACTCTCAGCAAGATTTTTAATATAAATTCCCGTACTTGAAGTAGAAGAATGATCCAACAATTCAGCTATAGTATTGGCATTATGACCATCCTTAGCCAGCATAGTTGCTATTGTATAACGAAGCCTGCGAGGAGTAGCATTGAGTAGAGAACCTGTACGATTTGAAATTAAGTTCCCAGTATTAACAATATTCTTTAATGCTCGATTAGCAATTGTTGGTTTTGCATATATTTTATTAGATTCCAGGAAATTAAAATCTATTATGGCTAAATCAAGCAGTTTTTCCTCGTTCAAGAAAACTGGAACCTTGCCTTTGGCATGATCATCAAGGGTTTTGCCAAGGTTTTGCTCAACAAGCCTCACGGAATGATTAGCTTGAAGTTGAACAATTGATGCAACCTCTGAGATTATTGGCAGTTCTCGATATTGTAGTTGTTTACCCCTTTGTTTAACTCGTGGTACTGAAATTAAATATTCTACTTTACCATTATCTAACTTCTTTTGAAGAAGGTCTTTATATTTCAACATAACTAACTGCTGAGGTCTTCTACCGGTAAGACTTATTAATAGCGATATCGCATAATCTGCCAGTGACAGTTCACCTATGCTATATGCGTGACTCATAGCCTTGATCAAGGAAGTGTGTTCCTCTTTAGTCAGTGGACCCACAGTTGGATCATCTTGTAATATAGGTTGACCAGCTTTTTTTATTTTTAGGTCAAAATGCTTTGCTATTTCAACAGCACTTTCATCTATTCCGGGGTATCCTAATTCAAACCATTTAGTAAAAAATGGCCGTAAACCTCGAAAATATGATGGTTTATTTGCTGATTGCATATTTTGATATTGGATTATTACTTTATCATCAATGTAATTAGGAGAAACATTGTTAATAAAATTCTTCATATTTTTAACTATTGTTTTTACATACAAATGGCTTCTACTACAAAAATAATACTGTAATGTATTCACAAATCCACAAACCAAATTTTTGTTCATAGCACATATCAAGTCTCTAATATTGATTCCATAGCTCTCAATCAAAGTGACGATTTTTTGTTCATAAATTGACATTTTATCAGAGCTTTGTTTAATTAAATTATTCATCAATTCCTCCTTTAAATAGTTGCTCTTGCTGCTCAAGTGCAGTTTTTTTCGATAGCTCAAAAATATGCCTGCGATTATAGATTATTGAAGTGTCTGAACCTGGTAACCATCCCATTAGATAAGAACGGATTTGTTGCTCTTTTTCGTCGGATATGTCCTTAGCCTTATCTATTGTCTTCGAGAACTCATAATTCCATGTGTGTCGTAATTTATGGCCTGTTAATCCACTTAGAAGCGAGGATGATTGACGAACAACACTCACTATCTTATGGTATGAAGAAAATGACAGCGGTTGCCCTTGAGTCTTCCCTTCTTTATAGGTAATAAAAAGAAAGTCATGCTTATTAGCATTTTTGACTTTCCTACGATCATTCAAGATATAATCTGAAATTTCATATATAAGGTTCGCATCAGCAATTAACTTCCTCTCACAAGTCTTCACTAATGGCTGATAAACTCGTGAATCTGTTTTATCATTTGCTCTCCTCCTTATTGCTATTGTTGATTCTGCAAAATCTATGTCACCAATTCGCAGATTCAAAAGTTCACCGGCTCTCATGCCAAAGCAATGTAATAATAGGAATATTAGGTTATTTCTTTTTTGTACTATTTCCGTAAACGGATTCAAGTTACTTCCTGGCGAAAGAATGCTAAACAAAGAATCCAGTTGAGCTTTGTCTAAGCTCTTTTCGATATCCATAACATATTTGTCATTGTTTCTTGGTTTCTTTCTTTTTATGTTGTTAATGAAAACAAGTATCTCTTTGATTGTATCTTTCTGACCTGTATGAGAAAGAAGTATTTTACATAGCCATTCCAGATAGTTAGCTATTGTTGTAATCCGAAAATACTTAGTTGGTTTTTTGACATTTGAAACGCAAAAATCACTATCTACACCACTTTTAAAATTGAATGAAGTAAACTCAATCAAATCATCAATTTCATGATTAGCCAGAAATATCCTTTTCTGAATTCTTTCATCAATATTGATCTCTTTCCTCATAAAGAATCGATATAACAATGAAATGCTACCGGCAATAACCTTCATTGTTGATATGGACTCTAATCGATTCCTGACTTGTGTTGTTATATACAAGTTTGGATAGTACAATGGCTCACCATTTTCTTTATTTACAACATGACAATATCTCTCACCATTTTCGAACACAAACGAATCTACACAAATACTGCACATATTTTCCTCCTAAACATTACAAAAAGTATAACTCCAATATATTAATAATAAGAATTTCGTAGATTTACAAATTTATTTGAATCGTTAGAATCATTTATTTAAATTAAAACAGTGAGATAGACGATTTTTCCTGTCAAATTATCATCTGGTAGATCTAGTATTATTTATGTACACCTAATACTTCGAAAACTATCTCACTGCCTTGCTAATAAACGGCAACCAAAATAATGTAAGTTATTTTGTAAGGTTTTAAGCCAAAATATGGGATCAAACTTTACATTTTTACAAAAGAGTTTTCAGCCCAATCTGATATTGAATTATTCGCTTTGAAAGATTTCTCATTTCAACAGGACATTTAATTAGCGAGAACCATGTCTCGTAAACATAAAACTGCTCGAAAATATCAAGCTCAGAGATCGAGTCTAAGGGCTCTCTCAAGTTTCCTACAAAGTACTGACTGAGCCAGTAAATGATTTCTTTATTAAATTCGTTATAGGGTAAATCATAAATTGCTCCGGGTTCGAAGATCTTGTAAAAAAGATCATCGCCTAAATTGCACATATGGTTATCTTCACTCACAAATTCTTCGATATTCATAGCATGTCTCCCCAAATTAACTAAGCAACATTATTTCGACTTGTTTCGATAACTAATTGAATCCACTCGTCAACTTCACTCTCGACAAAAGCAACGGCACGAACACCGATCTTAACGGGGGCCGGAAACCGACCTTCACTGATCAGACGATAAATCCAGGCCTTGCCGAAACCAGTTCGTTTCAAGACTTCTGGTAAACGAATTAAGCTTTGATTAGTTGTACTCATTTGGCTGTATCCTCCGCTTCCGTTACGAAGATATTAGCCACACAGATCCGTATCTATGAAGGGAATGCTGATAACTGAAAAGTTAGATGAGGGAAGAATGAAAGGAAATTCCGGGGAAGAAAAATATTTACGCCCTCCCCTTGACAATTAACATGATGATTTACAACTAGAAAGATCCGAGTTCCGAAATCGGTATGTTGCGGAGATGGCTGTTTTTGCTGATAAAATATTCCAGACTACGGGTTGTTTCGCCATTCAATGACTTCTCTGCAACAGGCCTGTCTGTATCTTTAATGTGATCTTCTCCTCTGATCTCATTTGTAAAGTCGGGATATAAGACACGAGACAAGACCATATTTGAGATTTTTACGTTTTTAAACTTTGCCCAAATCAATAAATCCATCATTGGGATAATATTGTAATCGACAAGTTTTCTTATTTTTGCAAGTCCAATTTTTTCTGTTTTCACTGGCTCAATTTCATATTCTTTTCTAAGATCTGGTAGCATCGTTTGTAAGGCTGTTATAATTTCTTCATCGCTGGACATTCCTAAATCAAATGAAACATACATCTTGCTGCTATTTTGGTTAAGAAAAAAGTCCCTCATAGTTTTTGTAATTGGTTTCTTTTTCAACTCTTTTTTGAAATCGCCATTTTCTTCAAAAAAATCCATGCTAAACATTATTAACTTGTTCTCTAATTTTTTTATATCACCAAAGCTAACCTGCGCAACATGCCTTTGGCCCTTGCCAAAATGACCATGATTATTATCTTGTCTGCTTAAAATAGGATTACCTTCAAGGATAGACCTTAAATTTTGATTATCATCTTCCCATCCAAAATTTACACTGTCGAAAATCGCTTCTCTAAAGGCAAGCTCAGTATGCAGTTCTTTGATTGTAAGTGATTTTGACTGCTCATAGTTTTCGAGACTAAACCAGCTTTTTAATTCTTCATAAGGGCTTACTACTTTCATTAATCCCTCCACTGTATTCAAAGCTTGAATGAGTTAACACTGCTTATTTGAATTAATTCTCCCTTAACAAGATTGATAAGGGAGAGCGATTGATAATCTACTTATTCATAGTTAAATATTTTTAAAATCAAATGGTGAAACTTGTCGTATTCTAAGGAGGTCAAGGTAATCGGCCCACCACTGCAACATAAGCTTTCTCTCATCAAGGTGCTCTGCTTTATGTATGTAGGCAGCACGAACTGAGTTCCGCTCCTGATGGCTCATTTGCCGTTCAACAGCATCTTTCGACCACAAACCGGATTCAATTAAAGCACTGCAAGCCATTGTCCTGAATCCATGTCCACAGACCTCCACGGTTGTGTCATAGCCCATAGACCTCAAAGCCTTGTTTACCGTATTTTCACTCATAGGCTTTCTGAAATCATGGTCGCCAATGAACACGAGTTCATGGTCACCACTGATCTCTTTAATTTCCGTCAACACAGCCAATGCCTGACAACTCAACGGAACAAGGTGTGGAGTTCGCATTTTCGAACCACGATGCGAATGTTTCACTCCAGGTAATGGCTCTCGCTCTGCAGGAATAGTCCACATGGCATTGTCGAAATCTATCTCTGACCAACGAGCAAACCTGAGTTCACTCGAACGAATGAAAATGAGCAATGTAAGCTTTACGGCTAACTTCGTGAGCTTTCTACCTTTGAATATTTCAATTCGCTCCAGGAGTTCAGAGAAGCGATCAAACGGTAATGCTGGTCGGTGGGTTCTTTTTGCTACAGCAATAGCCCCAGACATTTCTTGGGCCGGATTATAGTCAATTAAGCCATTCTGGACGGCATATCGCAAAATTGCTGTGGTTCGTTGTTGTAGACGGGCTGCTACTTCTAACCGTCCAGAAGCTTCAACAACCTTGATCGGAACGAGGAGATCCTTGGTTTTAAGCTCGGCTATTTTTCTCTTTCCTATGGAAGAGAAAAGGTTATCCTCAAGGCTCTTTAAAACCCTCTCACTATGGGAATCTGACCATTTCCTTTTACAACCCATATGCCAATCCCTGGCAACAGATTCAAAAGTAAGAGCTTCGCTCTGCTCGATCTTGTCTGCTTTTTTCTTCTCAGAAGGGTCGATACCATCAGATACCAACTTTTTGGCTTCATCTCGCTTCCTGCGGGCTTCACTAAGAGAGACTATTGGATAAACACCCAATGCTAAAACTTTCTGTTTGCCATCGAAACGATATTGGAGTCGCCAGTACTTCGAGCCGTTAGGATTGATCAGCAGGTGCATACCCTGCCCATCGGTGAGTTTGAAGGGTTTTTCGGAGGGCTTGGTAGTCCTAACTTTGATATCGGTGAGAGCCATCAGTTGATACCTCCAGTGTTGGTACCAAAATCAATCGAACCGGGAATACCATCAGTTATACCATCATCAGTTGGTATATGTTCAAGGAATTGAGTAGACGTGGACAGACTGAGAAAAGCCAGAAACCTGCTTAACTTACTGTTTTTATGGACTAAAATAGACGTTAGTAGACTTGAAAAAAGCTTTGTATGGTGCCGAAGGCCGGACTCGAACCGGCACGTATTTCTACGGTTGATTTTGAATCAACTGCGTCTACCGATTTCGCCACTCCGGCACGGAAGGGATGCGGAAAACGTTGTGGATTATACCTGTCGTGCGCCACCATGCAAGCGCCAGCGTGTGTCTGGCTCGCTAAGTGTTGAAAATTTCAGCATTACCTTTCTTACCTGTAACCATCATCACAGTTTACCCGCTTCTTAATCCCCCCTTCTGCGAAGCGGCCCGTTTCCCCATGCTCTACACTTCCAGTTCAACACCACACTGAGGGAAACACGATGTCGATGATAAAAAGCTACGCCGCAAAAGCGGCGGGCAGCGAACTCGAACTCTATGAATATGATGCGGGGGAGCTTAAGCCGGAAGATGTCGAAGTCCAGGTCGATTACTGCGGTATCTGCCATTCCGATTTGTCGATGATCGACAACGAATGGGGGTTCTCTCAGTATCCGCTGGTTGCCGGGCATGAGGTGATTGGTCGTGTGGCAGCGCTCGGCAGCGCGGCGCAGGATAAAGGCCTGAAAGTCGGCCAGCGCGTCGGCGTTGGCTGGACGGCGCGCAGCTGCGGGCACTGCGACGCCTGTATCAGCGGCAATCAGATCAACTGCCTGGAAGGTTCCGTTCCCACTATTCTTAATCGCGGCGGCTTTGCCGAGAAGCTACGAGCCGACTGGCAGTGGGTGATCCCGCTACCGGAGAGTATCGATCTGGCGGCAGCTGGCCCATTACTGTGCGGCGGCATCACGGTGTTCAAACCGCTGCTGATGCACCATATCACCGCCACCAGCCGCGTCGGGGTGATCGGCATCGGCGGGCTGGGGCATATCGCCATTAAGCTGTTACACGCGATGGGCTGCGAAGTGACCGCGTTCAGCTCCAATCCGGCGAAAGAGCAGGAAGTGCTGGCGATGGGGGCAGATAAGGTGGTCAACAGCCGCGATCCAGATGCGCTAAAAGCGCTGGCGGGCCAGTTCGATCTCATCATTAACACGGTTAACGTCGATCTCGACTGGCAGCCCTATTTTGAAGCGCTGGCCTACGGCGGTAACTTCCATACCGTCGGTGCAGTGCTGAAGCCGCTGCCGGTTCCGGCGTTTACCTTAATTGCCGGGGATCGCAGCATCTCCGGTTCGGCGACCGGGACGCCATTCGAGCTGCGCAAGCTGATGAAGTTTGCCGGGCGCAGCAAGGTGTCGCCTACCACCGAGCTGTACCCGATGTCGCAAATTAACGAAGCAATCCAGCATGTGCGTGACGGCAAAGCCCGCTACCGCGTGGTGCTGAAAGCCGACTTCTGATCGTCTTTGTCGGGAGGCGTAAACTTCCCGGCTATTCTCCCCGCTATTCCAGGCAGGTAAAATTCTCCTCACAATCTCCGCAATTTAGCGGTGAAGAGTGCGTCACGGTTGCCTATACTCCAGGCAGGATAAATGGAGGAAATCTCAATGAGCGCACCCCTGCTAATTGCCCGCACGCCGGACACCGAACTGTTTTTACTGCCAGGCATGGCCAACCGTCACGGGCTGATTACCGGCGCCACCGGGACTGGTAAAACCGTCACACTACAAAAGCTGGCCGAATCGTTGTCCGAGATTGGCGTACCGGTATTTATGGCCGATGTGAAAGGTGATTTAACCGGCGTGGCCGAGGAAGGACAAGCCTCTGAAAAGCTGCTCGCCCGCCTGAAAAACATCGGCATTACCGACTGGCAACCGCATGGTAATCCGGTCACGGTGTGGGATATCTTCTGCGAAAAGGGTCACCCGGTGCGAGCCACGGTATCTGACCTCGGGCCGCTGCTGCTGGCTCGTCTGTTGAATCTCAACGACGTTCAGTCCGGCGTGCTGGATATTATCTTCCGCATTGCCGATGACCAGGGCCTGCTGCTGCTCGATTTCAAAGACCTGCGGGCCATCACTCAGTACATCGGCGATAACGCTAAATCCTTCCAGAATCAGTACGGCAATATCAGCAGCGCTTCGGTCGGGGCTATCCAGCGCGGACTGCTGTCGCTGGAGCAGCAGGGAGCGGCGCACTTCTTTGGCGAACCGATGCTGGACATCAAAGACTGGATGCGTACCGACGCCAGCGGCAAAGGGATGATTAATATTCTCAGCGCCGAGAAGCTCTACCAGATGCCCAAACTGTACGCCGCCAGCCTGCTGTGGATGCTCTCAGAACTGTACGAACAGTTGCCGGAAGCGGGCGATCTGGAGAAGCCAAAACTGGTGTTCTTCTTTGATGAAGCGCATCTGCTGTTCAACGATGCCCCGCAGGTGCTGCTGGATAAAATCGAACAGGTGATCCGTCTGATCCGCTCGAAAGGGGTCGGCGTGTGGTTCGTCTCGCAAAACCCGTCGGATATTCCGGACAACGTGCTTGGTCAGCTGGGGAACCGCGTGCAGCACGCCCTGCGCGCGTTCACGCCGAAAGATCAGAAAGCGGTGAAAACCGCGGCGCAAACCATGCGCGCCAACCCGGCATTTGATACCGAAAAAGCCATTCAGGAGCTGGGAACCGGCGAGGCGCTGGTGTCGTTTCTGGACGCCAAAGGCAGCCCGTCGGTGGTTGAACGGGCGATGGTGATTGCGCCCTGCTCACGGATGGGACCTGTGACGGACGACGAGCGCAACGGGCTGATTAATCACTCTTCGCTGTACGGCAAATATGAAGAAGATATCGACCGAGAGTCCGCCTATGAACGTTTACAGCAGGGCGTGCAGGCCAGTACCGAGCAGCAAAATACGCCTCCCGCCAACGGTAAAGCGGTCGAGGTGGACGGCGGTATCCTCGGTGGATTGAAGGATATTTTATTTGGCAGCACAGGGCCGCGCGGCGGCAAGCGCGATGGCGTGGTACAGAGCGTGGCGAAAAGCGCGGCGCGACAGGTTACTAATCAGATAATCCGCGGCATGTTGGGGAGTTTGATGGGCGGGAGAAAACGCTAGCCCGTATTACGTTGCCGGATGGCGGCTTAACGCCTTATCCGGCCTACGGGTCCGGAGTAGGCCTGAAAAGCGCAACGCCATCAGGCCTACGATTACTATGATTACGATTTACGCAGCATCAGCCACAGGCTTATCAGGAAGAAGCTGGCGCTTGGCAGCAGCGCACCGATAATCGGCGGAATGCCGTACACCAGCGTCAGCGGGCCAAAGATTTGGTCCAGCACATAGAACACAAAACCGAAGCTAATCCCCGTCACCACACGCACACCCATCGGGACGCTACGCAGCGGACCAAAGATAAACGACAGCGCCATCAGCATCATGACCGCCACTGACAGAGGCTGGAAGACTTTGCTCCACATATTGAGCTGGTAGCGTCCGGCATCCTGGCCGCTCGACTTCAGGTACTTCACGTAGTTATGCAGACCGCTAATCGACAGCGCGTCAGGATCCAACGCCACGACGCCGAGCTTGTCGGGCGTCAGGTTGGTTTTCCAGGTGCCGCTCACCGTTTGCGAGCCGGTGATTTGTTTCGGATCGGTCAGGTTGGATTCATCCACCTGCGACAAACGCCAGACCTTCTGCTCCGGGTCAAACGTCGCGCTCGCAGCGTAGCGTACAGACTGCAGACGTCGCTTGTCGTTAAACGAGTAGATGCTAATCCCGCCCAGCTCGGCCTCGCCTTTCACCCGCTCGATGTAGACAAAGCTGTCACCGTCTTTCGCCCACAAACCCTGCTGGGTAGAGAGCAGAGAGCCGCCGTACATCTGCTGCGCACGGTAGTTACGCGCCATCTGTTCACCCTGCGGTGCGACCCATTCGCCAATGGCCATCGTCAGCAGCACCAGCGGAATCGCGGTTTTCATCACCGACAACGCCACCTGCATACGGGTAAAGCCAGAAGCCTGCATCACCACCAGTTCACTGCGCTGGGCCAGCATGCCCAGCCCCAGCAATGCCCCCAGCAGTGCCGCCATCGGGAAGAAGATCTGGATATCTTTCGGCGCACTGAGCAGGGTATACAGCCCGGCGCCCATCGCATCGTAGCTCCCCTGCCCGGCTTTTTTCAGCTGGTCAACGAACTTGATGATCCCGGAGAGCGACACCAGCATGAACAGCGTCATCATGATGGTGGTGAAAATGGTTTTACCGATATAGCGGTCAAGTACACCAAAAGGCTGCATTATACCGCTCCTTTACGCATAAAACGGGCACGCAAGCGGCGCATCGGCACCGTATCCCAGAGGTTAAGCACAATCGCCAGCGCCAGATAAGCCAGGTTAACCACCCACATCCAGAACACCGGATCCAGCTTACCTTTGCCACCGTTCGACTTCAGCGATGTCTGAACCAGGAAGAACAGCAAATAGAGCAGCATTGCTGGCAGCATCGACAGCACGCGACCCTGACGCGGGTTCACCACGCTCAGCGGTACAACCATCAGCGCCATCATAAATACGGTGAATACTAACGTGATACGCCAGGTCAGCTCCGCGCGGGCGCGATCGGTGTCGGTCGCCAGCAGCGTACGCATGGTCATCTGTTCGGTATCGTTTGGATCCAGCGCCACGGCCTGATGGCCGATAATCGCCTGATAATCCTGGAAGTCGGTAATGCGGAAATCGCGCAGTAGCGCGGTACCTTCAAAGCGCGTCCCCTGGTTTAGCGTCACAACCTGAGAGCCATCGCGCAATTGGGTAAGATGTCCGGAATCGGCTACGACGACCGAAGGACGAGCGTTGCCTTTCGGGCGGATTTGCGCGAGGAACACGTCTTTGAAGTTGCTGCCGTCAACGCTTTCGATAAACAGCACCGAACTGCCGTTGGTCGCCTGCTGGAATTGCCCCTGAGCAAGCGCCGCCATACCGGGGTTCGCTTTCGCCTCCGCCAGGACTTCGTCCTGATGTCTGGAGGACCACGGTCCGGCCCACATCACGTTGACCGCCGCAATAATACTGGTAAACAACGCCAGCACCATCGCCGCTTTAACAAGCACAGCCTTGCTCAGCCCACAGGCATGCATGACCGTAATTTCACTTTCGGTATACAGTTTGCCCAGCGTCATCAGCAGCCCGAGGA
>OJXJ01000036.1_pt1 | contig 61995 bp, 72 predicted proteins | sample 1600691 | NCBI WGS metagenome assembly OJXJ01 (sample SAMN04436929, study PRJEB24849) | human gut metagenome | biome: human gut; feature: NICU; material: stool | host: Homo sapiens | place: USA: Saint Louis, MO | collected 2012-06-05 | reverse complement strand
AAACAGGGGACACTAGAACAGAAGACGTGAAAACGTTACTAACCATGATGAAAAACACATTGAATAAGTAAAGGGCCAATCTTTAGTTGACTTTCTTCGCCAGATTTGCTACTCTCAAGTGGAGAATAAATAAAAACCAACAAATGAATGTGGGGTATTTTGGTGAGTGTCGTAGGTATCTAATTGATAAGTTGAATAACCAGTGAACCAAGCAAGGTTTATTTGGTGTGCTTAGAAAGTGATACCTGTCAGTCATCTCAATTACTAAATACCTCCTTTAAAAGAGGTTTCTTTAGTAACCTTTATCCAATGATAAAGAGGACAGCGGTAGAACGCTGTCCTCTTTTTTCTGTAGAAACTGGTTTTTATTTAAAGGCGCCAGGTATTCTTTTCGTGATAGAAAGGAAGAAAAAACAAATGAATCATGAAACCATTCAAAAATTACAATTTACAACAATTCTTAAAGAAGTTCAAACACGTGCGATTGGCGAGTATAGTAAAGAACGGTTGGCGAAAATGGTCCCTGCAACACGTTTAGAAACAGTGCAGTCCCGCTTAACGGAAACAACCGAGGCCCGCTTAATTATTGATAGCGGACAACACGTCCCTTTCATGGGCTTGAGCCAAATTACCCGCTTGCTTCAACAAGTGAAAAAAGGCTTAATCCTTACACCAAACGAATTGATTGAGGTCGCTGACTTTTTAAGAAGTAGTCAGCGAATCCAGAAGTTTTTTGAAAAAAATCAATACCAAACACCACGCCTATTTAGTTACAGTCAGCACTTAGCTGATTTCAGAGCAATTGAAGAACAAATTTATACGAAAATCCATAATCAAAAAGTTGCCACCGATGCTTCTCGACAACTTCGGAAAATCCGGCGTCAAATCAATGAATGCCAACAAGAAATTGAAACAAAAGTCACCAAATTTTTACGTAATAAAAATAATCAACTGTATATTCAAGAAAATATGATGGTGAAAAAAGGGGAACATTACACGGTACCAATCAAAGCTAGCTATAAAAATAAGGTTTCAGGCACAATCATTGAGCAATCCAATAAAGGACAAACGGTCTTTATTGAACCTGTAGCAATTAGTAAATTAAATGAACAATTGACACTCTTAAAAGCGGAAGAAACAGCGGAAGAATATCAAATTTTGGCGGAACTAACTGGGTTAATTAATGAGCAAGAACGACTTGTCGATCAAGCCGTCGATACAATGACCACCTTAGATATTATTTTTGCACGAGGAAAGTATAGTCGCGAAATTGGTGGGATTACGCCAAAAGTAAACAAAGAAGAACGCTTGCGCATTGTTCAAGGAAAACACCCTCTTTTATTAGAACACGCAGTACCATTGACGTTTTCTTTAGGAGCAGAGTATCGAGGACTTGTCATTACAGGTGCCAATGCTGGTGGTAAAACGGTTGTCTTGAAAACAGTTGGCTTATTGACTGTCATGGCACAATTTGGGTTGCAAATTCCAGCACAAGCGGGCACAGAGATTCCAGTATTAGATGAAATTTTTGTCGATATTGGTGATCAGCAAAATCTGGAAAATGCGTTAAGCACTTTTTCTGGGCACATGAAAAATATTGCGGAAATGTTGCGTAATGTTAAGCGACACACGCTTGTTTTATTAGATGAAATTGGCAGTGGTACCGAGCCGAACGAAGGAGCTGGCTTAGCGATTGCGATCATGGAAACGATGTATCAAAAGGGTGCCTTGGTAGTTGCGACGACCCATTATGGTGAAATTAAACGTTTTGCCCAAGAACATGATGATTTTGTGCCCGCCGCAATGGCCTTCGATCGTGAAACATTAACGCCCAAATATCAATTGAAAATTGGTGAAGTTGGCGATAGTCAGGCGCTTTGGATTGCACGTAAAATGAAGATGGAGCCACAGCTCATTGAAAAGGCGGCTCATTATATTCAGCGGAAAGAATACCCTACTAATCGAAGTCTATTTAAACCCCTGAAAGCAAAAGAAACGACCTTTGCCACGTTTGTAGAAGAAACAGACCGTTATCAAAAAGGTGATCGTGTCCTATTGACAGAAACACAACAAATTGGGTTGGTTTTTACAGATGAGGGTGAACAAGAAATCCAAGTATTTGTGAATGATAAAATTGAAAATGTACCACGAAGACGGTTGAAATTACAAGCGAAAGCACAAGATCTATATCCGCAAGACTATGATTTAGAAAGTTTATTTACAGATTTCCATGAACGAAAGAAACTCAAAGATATTGAACGCGGCTCAAAAAAAGCGCAGAAACAATTACGCAAAGAGGCCGAAAAAAGAGCAGCAAGACGCGACAAATAAGGAACTTAACAGAAGCAATACAACAACTTAACACTTTGTTTACTTGTTATTTATCAGAAATCAACTAAGACTTGTTATAGTCAATGTATGGGTAGATATGAAGGAGGAAACAAGGAAATGAAGAAAAGAGCTTTGCTAGGGGTTACCTTATTAACATTCACAACATTAGCGGGTTGTACAAATTTATCTGAACAAAAAAGCGGCGAAAAACAAACAGAGGTTGCTGAAGCGAAGGCAACTGAATCTGAAAAAGCACCAGTAAAAAATGTTATTTTTATGATTGGAGATGGCATGGGGAATCCGTATACAACGGGCTATCGCTATTTCAAAGCCAATCACTCAGACAAGCGTGTTCCCCAAACAGCTTTTGATACCTATTTGGTCGGACAGCAAGCCACTTATCCAGAAGATGAAGAAGAGAATGTCACCGATTCAGCTTCCGCAGCGACAGCGATGGCTGCCGGAGTAAAAACCTATAATAATGCTATTGCACTCGATAATGACAAGTCCAAAACAGAAACAGTGCTGGAACGTGCGAAAAAAGTGGGGAAATCAACGGGTCTTGTAGCAACATCTGAAATAACACATGCAACCCCTGCTGCATATGGCGCACATAATGTTTCACGCAAAAATATGGCAGAAATCGCCGATGACTATTTTGATGATCAAATCGACGGACAACACAAAGTCGATGTGTTACTTGGCGGCGGCTCCGAATTATTTGCGCGGAAAGATCGTGATTTAGTCAAAGAATTTTCCCAAGCGGGTTATGGTCATGTCACAGACAAAAAGTCGTTAAATGAGAACCAAGACGACAAAATTTTAGGCTTGTTTGCACCAGGCGGGCTACCTAAAATGATTGACCGAACGGAAGAAGTCCCTTCATTAGCTGATATGACAGAAGCGGCTCTTCAACGGTTAGATAAAAATGAAAAAGGTTTCTTTTTAATGGTTGAAGGTAGTCAAATTGATTGGGCCGGGCATAGCAATGATATTGTTGGCGCGATGAGCGAAATGCAAGACTTCGAAGCGGCGTTTGAAAAGGCCATCGATTTTGCCAAAAAAGATGGTGAAACATTGGTGGTTACAACTGCAGATCATTCAACAGGGGGCTTGTCTTTAGGCAAAGGGGATCAATACAACTGGTTGACGGAGCCTTTACATGCGGCAAAACGCACGCCTGATTTCATGGCAGAAGAAATTATTAAAAATGGTAATGTGGAAAAAACAGTGACTGAGTATATTGATTTTCAATTAAGTGAGGCTGAATTGAAAGCAGTGAAAACAGCGGCGGAGTCAAAAGATGTTGAAAAAATCGCTCAGGCATTAAGAAAGATTTTTGATGAACGTTCGAATACTGGTTGGACTACTGGCGGACACACAGGAGAAGATGTAAATGTCTATGCTTATGGCCCACAAGCAGAAGCTTTTTCAGGACAAATTGATAATACAGACCAAGCGAAGATTATTTTTGGCTTAGTAGATGGCACCGGGCAAAAAGCTGAGATTAAAGATAAAGGTATTGGTAAATAACAAAATGAAGAAAAAGCAGAACGTATAGAAGTTCTGCTTTTTCTTCATTGAAGGCATAAAAATTTTATCTCTGTTATAATGAAGGTAACCAGATAAAAGTGAGGTCAAATAATGAAAAAAATGCATGTTGAAAGTGAATTTGCACCGTTGCGTTCAGTTGTTTTAGCACAATCGCAATTTTGTTTACCAGATAAATTTGATGAAGCGGATACGACTTTTTTAACAGAGGAAAATGCCCGTTTAACACAGAATAATGAAGGGCGTGATTTAGCAGACTTTGCACCAGAACAACAAGTGCGTTGGGAAAAAGAAAAAGAAATCATGCAAGGAGTATTAGAATCTTATGGCGTAGAAGTATTTCGTCCACGTTTATTGACAACCTATGAAAAAGAACATGGCAAGGAATTGGGCGTAGGATATAGTAACTTCTTTTCACGAGACCCTTTTTTTACAATTGGCAATCTCTTAATAGAAGGAAACTTAAGATTTCAACACCGTCGACAAGAAATTTTACCAATTCGTCCGATTATTCAGCAGTGGACACAAGAAGCAGAAGGCTATTATTTTGCTGCGCCACAACCTGACATTTCTGAAGGGGCTTTAAGTGAAGCAGGTCCCTTTATTGAAGGCGGCGATGTTTTAGTTCTAGGAAAAACAATTTTTGTGGGCTACTCTGGCTTGGCAAGTAACCTAGCAGGAATTCAGTGGTTAGCCAATATGATTGGTCATTTTGGTTATGAAGTGGTGCCGGTTCGGTTACATCCGCATATTCTCCACTTAGATTGTGCGTTGAGCTTGTTGAGAGAAGGCTTGATGATTGTTTGTGAAGAGGCCTTTTTGGATGGACTTCCTGCGCAATTAGCAAACTGGGAAAAAATTCACGTTACTTTGCAAGAAGCAGCGTATTTAGTGACAAATGGTCTACCGCTTAACGAAGAAACGTATATAACGGACCAATCGTTTACAACTTTAATTCCTCAAATAGAAGCAAAAGGTATCAAAGTTGAGGCAATTGATTACCATGTTTCTAGAATGTTAGGTGGTTCCTTCCGCTGTACAACGCAAGCTTTGATTAGAGAATAGTCAGCGAGTGATTATCAATTTTCGTAAGAAAAAATGTACGTTTTGTCTATGAAAACGATATAATTTTAGTTTTCACTATTTTTTTTAAAAATATTGAGGAAATTTCGATTTAATAAATGCGAGAAAACGTCAAAATGTTAGTGTTTGTTACTAATGTTTTGACGTTTTCTCGCTGTTTTTTTATAAAATTACTACTTTATATGTGAAAAAAAACAATATCTTTTTTGAAAATTACGTTTTCAAAGACACAAAAAGTCGTTGGAACCTTGCTGTTATAGTAAATTCATTTTTTTTGCATGAGGTGTTTAAAATTTGAAATCACAAGCAGTCTTTTTTTCGCTATACTTAGTTTACGTTCTACTGAGATAGAAAAGTTTTTCACTTTTTTATTCATTAATTAACCAAGATATAAAGGAGAGAGTAAAATGAAGAAAAAAACATTGGTAACTTTATTTGCAGGAACGGCAATTTTAGGGGCAAGCATCGCTCCTGCAGCAGCACATGCAACAACGACTGGTACAACACCAGCAAACGTAGAGATGACAAGTGGTTCATTACCAGGCGGTACGGGTGATGGAGATGACGGAAGCACACAAGAACCAGAACCAGGCTCGAATACAAATTTTGATTTATTATATGTTCCAACAGAATTCAAATTTGCTTCGACAGAAGTTAGTTCTGATTTATCAGCGATTTCGTTAGATGCGACAGGTACCCAAACAAAACGTTATGCCGTTGGGGATGTTCGTGGAACACAAGCGGGTTGGTCAGTTACTGCCGGCGTTGCTGAAATGAAAAATGGCACTGCTACTTTAGAAGGCTCAATTACCTTTGCACAAACAGGAGCAGTAGCGAAATACGATGAAACAGCAAAAACATACTCACGTGATGTAGCTGCCTTTGCAGCAGATCCAGGAAGTCCTGAATTTGCTGGAACAACTATTCCAGTAGGTGGAGCAGCTGTATCAATTGCTACAGCAGCAGTTGGTAAAGGTCAAGGTACATGGGATTCTGAATTATCAAATGTAAAATTAAACATTACAACACCTAGTTCACAAATTACAAATGGTGCGTATACAGGTAACGTAACTTGGACATTAGTGGCTGCGCCATAAAAAGTTACTAACGAGAATACTGCATTACTAGAAAAGGAGCTGCGCAGTGGTGCACGGCTCCTTTTCGATACATAGGAGGAACAAATAATGAAGACAATGCGCTGGCTAATCGTCACAGTTTTTATTTGTGTGATGGCATTAAGCATCCCTTCTGCTGTACAAGCAGAAGAAGCGGATGACAACATGAATACAAAATTTACAGTTAAACCCAATATTCCTGAGAATCAAGCGAAAAATACGCAATCCTACTACGATCTCATTGTAAAACCAGGACAGAAACAAGAAGTCGAATTATCTTTAATTAATAAAACAGATGAAGAATTGACGATTGATTTAAATTTGGCGAATGCTGTGACGAATGACAATGGTTTAATTGTGTACAATGATTTCGAGAAAAAACCAGATTCAAGTTTAAAAGTACCCTTGACAACATTAATTAAATTACCTGAGGAACATGTAAAAGTTCCCGCTAAGAAAACCGTAACAGCCAAAATGACTGTCGAAATTCCAGCGAATGGTTTCCAAGGATTAGTTTTGGGTGGTGTTTATGCTTCGCTTGCAGAAGATGAAAAGGAAGAAAAAGGAAAATCAACGGGTTTAACCAGTCGATATGGATTTAATGTAGCAATTGCTTTACGAATGTCAGAAGATACACCGATGTATCTAGCAGAGACTCTTCAATTAGTTAAATTAGTTCCGACCATTGCTTTAGGAAATAAATCGGTCCAAGCGGTTATTCAGAATCCGACATCCGCTATTTTTCCTGAAGTACGTTTAGAAGGAAAAGTAACGAAAAAAGGCGAAACGAAAGAATATGCCAAACGGATTTTACCAAGTGTTCGTTTTGCGCCAAATTCGACGATGAACTTCCATTTAGATTTCGGGAAAGAAGATGTTCGTCCAGGAACCTATATTTTTGAAGGAAAAGCGGTCTTGAAAGAAGATGAACAACAAGTGTGGCCGTTTAAGCAAGAATTTACCATCAGTAGTCAAGAAGCCAAAAAATTAAATAAAGAAGCAGTAGTGAAATTGGTCCTACCGACTTGGTGGAATCAAGCTTTTTATGGCTTGTTAGTTGCAACAATTGTGAGTCTAATTCTAGCTATTTGGCGTTTTACGCAACAGAAAGCAACACTGAAACAACAAGCCTATTTACAACAAGAAAAACAGGCAGCCTTGAAAAATAGACAAGGAGTACGCTATGATGACAATGAAAAGTAAAGGGTCACTTCTGGTGACGTTGGGAATACTTTTAACCGTTGGCATTGCGAGTCTAATTGTTTCTTCTGAGAGTTTTGCAGAAGAAGTAGGGCAAACGAATATCGGTGTAACGTTCTATGGAGGGAAAGAGCCACTAAAAACGGAAGGTGTCATTAAGCCAATAGAGCAACCAGTCACTGATAAAGATAAAAAAACGTCACAACAACAAGACAAAGTGAGCAGAAAAACCACTGCTAAAACGAATCCGACTAATGCACAGACGTCATTACCAAGGACAGGTGAACGAAATAGCACGTGGCTTTACAGCCTTGGTATTGCATGTTTACTCGTAGTACTAACAAGTTTCTATTATTTGAATAAAAAAAGGAAAAAGGAAAAATAATGTGCTGTTTTTATAAATAGAGTTAATGTAGAAGGAGGAATATAGATGGAGATTACGATGTGGATTTGGATTTGTGCTGGCTTGGCCGTCCTTTGTTTTGCTTTATTTTTACTGTTCTTAGTAAATAGCATGAATTTTGTACATCTGGCAAAGCCTAAGCAGTCTTTAGTAAAACAATCAATGTTTAGTTGGCTGCTTCTGGTGATGTGTGGCGGCTGGGTAGCGGTGGCTATCTTGCTGAATATCGCATTACAAACACAATTAACATAAAGAAAACCCGTTGTAAGTTTTTAAGAAACTTGCAACGGGTTTTTGTTAACTTTAAAATAAAGAACGGTACAATTTATCAAAAAAGTACAGTAGACATTTGTACCCAACTTAGATAGAAAATAAAGCGCTATCATTATATGATGATTACAGGAGGAGGACACAGCTGTGAATTATAAAATAAGTTATCTCCTTGACGAGTATGCAGGGCAAAAAATTGCGCTCTCTTTGGCTCAACAAATAACCGATCTTTCGCAACGAGAATTAGTGACACAACTTTCGACAATAGGCGGAGAAGTTCAACAGAATACCGTCAGCATTCCAAACCTTTCCGCAAATGAATGGGGAAAACAACTTTTTCAACAACATCAAGTGATTTATAGCGAAACAGAAAGACAAGCACTTATTTTTTTGCTCACTTATTCAGAAATCGAAGAACTATCGGTGTATCATTACCAAAATTTTTTAGACGTTTCGAAAGGCACTATTTTAGCGGACATCAAAAAAGTACGACACCAACTAGCAACTGAAAACATTGCTTTATCCTACGAACGAAAACGAGGGTTTTACCTAGAAGGAGATGAATTTCGGATTCGTCGTTTCGGGAAAAATTGGCTTGCCCGCCTCTTACAACAAAAGTCGGGCACCTTTGCTTTATTTTGCTGGCTCAGTCAGCATCAAATGAGCCAATACGCAAAAATGCGTGACGGCATTCAATTAGCCGTCCAGGAAGCACAGCTTCAACTGGTACCCAGCAGATTAGATGAAATTAGTTACTTTCTTGCTTTTTCTCAAAAAAGATTAGGCAAATATAAAACAGTCGTCTGGCCTGAGAACCAGTTAATTCAGTCCTTACGCGCTTATCCCGTCAGTCGTCGTATTTTAAGTGATTTAGTTGGGCCAGTGGCGAATGTAGAAACTGAGAGTCTTTTTTTCACGATTTGTTTAATGACAGCCTTGCAAGGAGAATTGCGAGATACGAAGTTAGAGTTTTTATTAGATATTTCTGGTGAAATTATTCGGAAAATGGAATTGTTGGCCGTTGTTCAATTTGAACAGCCTCGTGAATTGCTCATGAATGTGTATTATCATCTGGTTCCTGCCTATTTTCGGATTAGCTATGGCTTTTACTTGCCGAATGTTTTAATCAAGGATATTCGACAATCGTATCGGTCGCTTTATCATCTTTGTGAACAAGCGTTAGCTCCTTTAGAAAAATTAACGAAACGGTCAATCCCGTCAGAGGAAATCGGTTTTTTTACCATATTATTTGGTGGAGAAATTTTCGGCCAAAAAAATGAGCAGCGGCAAGAAAAGCTAAAAGCGCTAATTGTTTGTCCCAGTGGTATCAGTTCTTCGTTGATTTTGCAATCGGAATTGCGTCGGCTATTTCCAATGATTGAATTTAAAGAAACGAATGCGGTGAGGGAAATAGAGAATGTATCTGAAAAAAGCTATGACATCATTTTCTCAACGGTCCCTATTGAAACAGCCAAAAAGGTTTATCTTACCAAGCCCATTATGAGCTCTTTGGAGAAAAATCAATTGATGCACCAAGTTCAATCAGATTGGCTATTGCCAGGTATTTCCATGCCAGATGTTAAAGATATTTTAGATGCGTTAAAACCTTACATTTCCTTAAAAAAAGGAGTCACAGAAGCGCAGTTATATCGTGTCTTGCATCGTAAAATGAACAAAATTTTAGAAAAAGAGGAGGATCTGCGTCCAATGTTATCGGAATTATTAACAACAGAAACAGTCCAAGTCCTGCCTGAAGTTGCAGACTGGCGAGCGGGAATTACAGAAGCTGCCAAGCCGTTATTAAAAAATGGCAGTATTACGGAAAAGTACATTGATGCGATGATTCAAAAAGTCGAATCGTTTGGGCCATTTATCCATATTTGTCCAGACGTAGCATTGCCTCATGCGCGACCAGAAGATGGCGTTAATCAGTTAGGTATGTCATTACTAAAAATCCAAAAAAGTGTCGATTTATTAGAAGATCCTAAGCATGAAATTCACCTTTTTATTTGTTTAGCTGCTTCAGATAACGAAACACATTTACGGGCCTTATCTAGTCTGACAAAAATTCTATCAAAAAAAGAATCATTACATCGCTTAGTGGCGGCTGAAACCGTCCCAGAAATACTATCAATTATCCAAGAAGGAGAGAAATAAGATGAAGATTTTTACAGTTTGTCAAAGTGGTTTAGGAACAAGTTTTATGGTGCAAATGAATATCCAACAAATTTTAGAGGAAGTCGGTGTTGATACAGATAATTTTCAAATTGATCACACAGATGTCGGGAGTGCCAGTGGCGATATGGCTGATTACTTCTTTGTCGAAAAAACATTGCAAGATGCTTTAGGGTCAATTCCTGCTGAAAAAATCATTCCTTTAAATGCGATTATTGATTACGATGAAACGAAGGAGAAAGTCTTGAAAGTTTTAGATGACAATGGCATTGCACATCAATAAGAAGGAGGAAAAACATGGAAACTTTATTGAATTTATTTGTTTCAATTGTTAGCCAGCCAGCGATTCTGGTTTCATTAATTGCTTTGTTGGGATTAGTTTTACAGAAAAAGAAATTTTCTGATGTTGTTCAAGGAACGTTGAAAACATTCGTCGGCTTTTTAGTTTTAATTGGTGGCGCAGGGCTATTAGCGAATTCGTTAACGCCCTTTGCGGAGATGTTCCAAACCGCGTTAAATACACAAGGCGTGGTGCCTAGTAATGAAGCAGTTGTAGCGATTGCCTTGCAACAATATGGGACACCAACTGCTCTGATTATGTTGGTGGGCATGGTTGTTAATATTCTGTTGGCGCGTTTTACACGTTTTAAATATATCTTTTTGACAGGTCAAGCGATGATGTACGTTTCGTGTTTGACAGCCGTTATTTTAGTGGGGGCCGGTTTTAGCGTTAGTTTGCCAATGATTCTTTTAGGTGGTTTATTTGAAGGAACTTTATTAACAGTGACACCTGCTCTTTGTCAGCCCTTTATGAAACAAATTACTGGAAATGATAAAGTAGCAATGGGGCATACAGGGAATATTGGTTATGCGGCAAGTGGCTTTATTGGAAAAGTCTTTGGGAATAAAGAAAAGTCAACGGAAGATATTAAAATTCCTAAAAGTTTTGGTTTTTTAAGAGACTCAACCATCTCAATTATGATTTTGATGTCGATTGTCTATGTGATTTTGGCTTTGCTGGCTGGGACAGGCTATGTCGAGCATGAGTTAAGCAATGGCGAAAATGCGATCATCTTTTCATTAATTCAAGCAGGAACCTTTACGGCTGGTTTCGTAGTGGTTTTACAGGGTGTGCGGATGGTTTTAGGAGAAATTGTGCCAGCTTTCCAAGGAATTGCTAAAAAATTAGTGCCTAATTCTAAACCAGCACTTGATGTTCCCATTATCTTTCCTTATGCGCCAAATGCTGTCTTGATTGGGTTCTTTGTGAGCTTTATTGTGGGAACTATTTCAATGTTAGCGATGGTTGGTCTGAATACCACCGTGATTATACCAGGCGTTGTCGGGCACTTTTTCTGTGGTGCCGCGGCAGGCGTTTTTGGAAATTCCACAGGGGGACGTCGGGGAGCGATTTTAGGGGCTGCGTTTAATGGCTTATTAATTAGTTGGTTACCGTTATTCATTTTACCAGTCTTGGGTGATCTACAGTTAGCATCCTCAACGTTTGCGGATACAGATTATTTAATCCCAGGCCTATTTTTAGGCAAATTAGGTGAGGCAGGTCCGAGTCTTTTAGTAGGAGGAATCATTGCTTTTGTAGTGGTTGTTCTTTTGGCTAGCGCTGTTTTGACTATGCGGGAGAAAAAAGTCGCCGAAGAAAACTAAGTGTTTTGTTCTAAAAAGGCAAGTGGGACAGAAGTCGTTTTGACTTCTGTCCCATTTGCCTTTTACCATTGTTCTTGGATAAATTGTGCAATTTGTTTCCGCGCTTGTTGTCCTTCTGGCAAGTACTGTTTCATTGCGAAAACGTGTTGCATGCCAGGCACCAATCGGCAAGTATCTTGTGGTCGTGGCCCTAATTGTTTTAAAAATTGGTGATAGGAAGGGCAAAAAACTTCATGTGTGCCGCCCACGAAAAAAAGTGGCGGAAATTTTTGATAATCAAAGGACAAGCAATTTAAAGAAAGCGTGGAGTGATTGGCCGTGTCGTCAATCTCTTGGGCAATTAATTGTAAATAGTTCATGCCAATCATTTTGTCCTTTTTTTGATAACTTTTGGCAACAGGAATGTCTAAATGTCCATCTAACCAAGGAGAAATTAAAACAGCAGCTTTGGGTAAGCGTTCAGGAAAATCGATGGCTAAATTCTGCAATACGTTTAAAACCAATGTACCACCAGCAGAATCACCTAATAAAATAACATCTTCGGGATCATAATGCTGTAAAATTTCTTGGTAAGCAGCATAGCAATGATTATAAATATCAGCAAAAGACTTATTTGGTGCTAATGGATATACAGGGATAAAATAATCTGTTGCAAAAGAGAGATCTTCAATTAGTTTATAACTAAAGTCTAATTGGCTATAGGCGAGATTCAATGTAAAGCCCCCACCATGCAGGTACAGTACAGCTTTCTTGGTAGGCGCAATAACGGAGTTTGACATGCGATACATCGTAGGAAATTGAGTCGTTTCTTGAAGAGGAAAAAGATGACGTAAATGTTTTGGCAAAGTTACTTGTTCATTTAATGATCGTTGCCAATGATAAAAAGCCTTGGTGACTTTCGGATTTCGTTCAAGGCGAGCAATTTGGGAAAGACGTAAAGAATCTTCAAAAAGACAGGCTTTTAAGGATTTTTGACGAGAACGTGCGTGAAACAAATATGCGCTAGCTAACAACAAACCAATCGATTTCTTTTTCAATTAAGGCCCTCCATTCAGCAAAAAGTAAATCATTTTTTCTACAGTATAACATTTTAAAAGTAGAACAACGAAATTTGTTGAAGGGATGAAAGGACGGTTTAAACGAATGGACGTATTTATTTGTGGTTGCGTAAAGTAAATGATTGTAGTAAATTAAATGAGATTAAGAGGTCCGGTGAATGGGCGCGTTCACGGCAAGGAGAGAAGTAGGATGACAAATAAAAAGGTTACAATTAAAGATGTTGCCAATGACTCAGGTGTCTCCATTACTACCGTTTCACAAATTTTAAACGGGAATGGGGCACGGTTTAGTGGGAAAACGGTCGAAAAAGTATTGGCTGCAAAAGAGCGATTAAACTATCAGCCCGACTATTTTGCGCAACGTATGGTGATGAAAAAAAGTAAGACGATTGGCGTAATCGTACCTGATATTACTAATCCATTTTTCGCGCAATTGATTCGAGGAATTGAAAGTGTTTTATACAAAGAAAATTTTATACTGATGTTATGCAATGCAGAACAAGATGTTACAAGAGAACATGAATATTTAACAGAGTTGATTCGTCGCAGTGTCGATGGTTTTGTGATTGCAAGTTCTGAAATTTCCAATCAAACGATTAATGAAACGTTACGTGCGAAAAAGATTCCGTTTATTGTACTTGACCAAAAAAAAGCAGAAGGCTTTAGCGACGCTGTTTTGACAGACGATTATAGAGGTGGGCAACTAGCAGCAAAACATTTACAAGAGCAACGACATGAACAGGTCAGCGTGGTAATGCCACCACATGCGCCAGTCAATATTCAGCAACGGTTAAAAGGTTTTTGTTCTGTTTATACGGAAAAGGTCCAGTTGATCGAAACAGAATTATCAAAAACTGGCGGCTACCAAGCTGTCCCCGAAATTTTAAAAACAGAGAGCACCGGAATTTTTGCTATCAATGATGAAATTGCTTTTGGTTTATATCGAGGATTAGCAGAAGCGGGCAAAAAAATTCCTGAGGATTATAGTATTATTGGTTATGACAATGTTGATATGTGCGAGTATGTTTCGCCGCCGCTAACAACAATTGCTCAACCTGTTTTTCAATTGGGGCAAACTACGGCGACTTTATTATTGGAAAGAATCCATCAGCCTGCAAAAGATTGGGAGGAGCAAACCTTGCCGGTCCAACTGATTGAACGATTTTCGACAGCACCCTTGAAATAGCTTTCAAGGTGTGCTATATTTTTGTTGTGGAATTAAAACGTTTTACTAAAACGTTTTAATTAGAATGAAAAAATAAATTTTATTGAGGTGGATGAAAATGAACGCGGTTACAATTATCGGAAGTATCAATTTAGACACAACATTAAGAGTCAAAGAAATGCCAAAACCAGGCGAAACAATTCACGCCATTGAACATTTTACAGCAGGTGGTGGTAAAGGAGCAAACCAAGCAGTTGCAGCGAAACGTTCAGGCGCAGAAACATATTTTATTGGTGCTGTGGGAAATGATGGCGCTGGAGCTATGATGACTGATTTAATGAGTCAAGATGAAATTAATTTAACTGGGGTCACCACTTTAGAGAAAACAGCTACTGGCCAAGCCTTTATTATGGTAGATAACGCTGGTGAAAATAGCATTATGATTTACGCGGGAGCCAATAACGCCTTTACGCCAAAACAAGTACAGGAACATCAAGAAATTATTGAAAAAAGTGATTTTGTGATTGCCCAATTTGAAAGTGCGATTGATAGTACGATTGCAGCGTTTAAAATTGCTAAAAAAGCAGGTGTCAAAACGATTTTAAATCCCGCACCTGCGTTAGAGCAAGTTCCTGAAGAATTACTAAACGTGACAGATATGATTGTACCAAATGAAACAGAAACTGAAATTTTAACAGGCATTAAAATCACAGATGAAGCGAGTATGCGTAAAGCCGCAGAAGCACTTCATCAATTAGGGATTGAAGCAGTAATTATTACAGTAGGTAGTAAAGGCGCCTTTTATGACGTCAATGGACGAAGTGGTATTGTGCCTGCTTTTAAAGTGAAAGCGGTTGATACAACGGCTGCTGGCGATACTTTTATTGGCGCATTAAGTAGTATATTAGAAAAAGATTTTAGCAATTTGGAAGAAGCTATTCGCTATGGAAACAAGGCGTCCTCGTTGACTGTTCAACGTTTTGGAGCCCAACCTTCGATTCCTTATCAACACGAATTGGCAGACAAATAAAAAGGAGCGAGCGACATGAAAAAAACAAAAGTTATTAATTCAGATATTTCCCGCGTTATCGCACAAATGGGTCATTTTGATAAATTAAGTATTGGTGATGCAGGCATGCCAGTGCCTCGGACTACAGAAAAAATTGATTTAGCAGTTACCAATGGCGTCCCTAGTTTTATGGAAGTTTTAAACAATGTCCTTGAGGAATTGGCAGTTCAACGAATTTATTTAGCAGAAGAAATTAAAACAGAAAATCCTGACATGTTGGCAGCAATTGAAACTCGTTTACCAGAAACTCCCATCAGTTTTATTCCTCATACAGAAATGAAACAAGAATTAAACAACTGCCATGCATTTATTCGGACAGGGGAAATGACTCCTTACGCAAATATTTTATTAGAAAGTAACGTTGTCTTTTAAACGAGAGAGGGGAAATAGAGATGAATGCGACTGCATTATTAATCGGTTTAGGACCGCTTCTAGGTTGGGGGCTTTTCCCGACAATCGCTTCCAAAATTGGTGGTCGTCCAGTGAATCAAATTCTTGGTACCAGTTTAGGAACATTAATTTTTGCCGCTATTTTTTCAATGATTAATGGTTTAGCTTTTCCAACGGGCATGGATTTATTCTTTTCAATTTTATCTGGTGTCGGTTGGGCCTGTGCGCAAATCATTACGTTTAAATGCTTCACGATGATTGGTTCATCACGTGCCATGCCAGTAACGACCGCGTTCCAACTTTTAGGTGCTTCTCTCTGGGGTGTCTTTTTCTTAGGAAACTGGCCAGGTGCGACAGCCAAATTGTTAGGCGCATTTGCCTTAGTGTTAATCATGATTGGTGCCAAAATGACGGTCTGGTCGGAAACGGAGTCCGCTGAGAGTGCTGGGATTATGAAAAAAGCAGTTCTTCTATTAGCCGTTGGTGAAATCGGCTATTGGGCGTACTCTGCAGCACCCCAAGCGACGGCAATTGATGGCATGCATGCCTTTTTACCACAAGCAATAGGCATGGTAATTGTGGCAGTTATTTACTCAGCAGTTGTCACTATTAAGGGTGGGGAAACATCACCATTTATAGAAGCTGTTTCTTACAAACAAATTTTTTCAGGCTTTTTCTTCGCCTTTGCAGCGTTAACTTATTTAATTTCAGCGCAGCCAGATATGAACGGCTTGGCAACTGGCTTTATTCTATCCCAAACATCAGTTGTGCTTGCAACGTTGACAGGTATTTGGTTCTTAGGTCAAAAGAAAACAGCCAAGGAAATGACCGTAACGATTATCGGCTTAGTTTTGATTTTGGCAGCAGCTACGATCACAGTGATGATTTAAAAAAGTATTCAACGACCTATTATTCAGGGCGTTGAATACTTTTTTTTATTTGTTCTAAAAATAATGCAGCAGCTGTGGAAAGAACCGTATTTTTGCGCCAAATTAAACTAATTTTGGCTGTTAAAGCAGGATATAGCGGGATAAAACGTAAATTTGTTTGCTTTGTTTCTAGAATACCATCAATGCTTAGGGCGCTACCTAGACCAGCTTCTACCATCAGTGAAGCGTTGTAAAGTAAGTTGTAGGTCCCAACGATTCGGAACTGATCTAGACTTGCTTCGAGCCAATCAGAGAGTTGGCTCGGAACTTGTGCTTGTCGAGAAATAAATAAAGGTTCTTCTTTTAAATCGGCTGCAGTAATAACATTTTTAGTGGCTAAGGGATGGTCCTTTACAGTAATTAAGCCCCATGTATCTACAACTGGTAATGTTAAATAGCTATATTTTTGTTTAGGTGCAGGCTCAATAATTAAACCAAAATCTAATAATCCTTTGTCTAGCCGTTCTATTACATCATCTGCATTCCCACTGTATAAATGAAGGTGAATATCAGCTGAGTGCTGGCTTGTTATTTGTTGTAGTGCATTCGCTAAAAAAGACATAGCTTTTGTTTCGCCACCACCAATCGTGATTTCGCCATTAATGAATTCATTTTGCGACAAGTTGGTGACTGTTTTATTCGCTAAGCTTAAAATATCTTGCCCTTGTTTAGCTAAATATTCTCCTTCAGGTGTTAGTTGTATTTGTCGATTTCCTCGTATAAATAATGTCACGCCTAATTCTTCCTCTAATTCTTTTAATTGCTTAGATAACGTTGGTTGTGATACATGCAATTGTTTGGCTGCGCCACTAATCGTTTTTTCTTGGACCACTGCTAAGAAATAGTGAATCACTCGTAATTCCATTACTTTCCCTCCTATAACTAAAACGCATACTTATCTATTTATTATAAGTATTAGACAGAGGAGTTGTCACGTATTACGATAAATTTAGCAAAAGGAGGCGATTAGGAATGCTTACAAAAAATCTCCAAGAACTAATTGCAACAGGGAGCATTGATAAAGATGAACCACTATTTCAACTTATTCATCAGATTCAAGAGGAAAATAGTCGCTATTTAATAGAATTAAATCAACAAGCCTATACACATAATGAAGTAAGGAATCTTCTTGCCACGATTATCCAAGACAAAATTGACGAAACCGTTACGATTTTATTGCCTTTTTATACAGATTTTGGACGCAATATACATTTTGGTAAAAATATTTTTATTAATCGGGCAGCTATGTTTGTTGATTTAGGGGGCATTATAATTGAAGACAATGTTTTAATTGGTCCGCGCGTTAATCTCTTAAGTGTCAATCATCCGGAACTGCCAATGAAACGGCGAGGTGTATTGCTAGCACCAATTACCATTAAAAAATTTGCGTGGTTAGGCGCGGGTGTCACTGTTTTACCAGGTATTACGATTGGTGAAAATGCTATCGTAGCAGCTAATGCGACTGTAACTAAAGATGTGCCAGCTAACGCTATTGTTGCAGGAACACCAGCTAAAATTATTCGTTGGATTCAGGAAGATAAGGAGGAAATATAATGAAATCATTATCAGAAAAAGTTATTGTTATCATGGGCGCTTCCAGTGGCATCGGTGAGGCAACAGCCCGTTTACTTGCCAGAAAAGGAGCGAAGTTAGTCATTGCAGCACGTCGACAAGAACGTTTAATTGCTATAAAAAAAGAACTTCCTGAAGCAACGATTCTCGTGCAACAAGCAGATGTAACGAAAGAAGAGGAAGTTCAGCATGTAATCAAGCTTACAATGGAAAAATATGGACGAATTGATGTTCTTTTTAACAATGCAGGAGTTATGCCAACGGCGCCTCTTATTGAAGCACCAAAAGGAGAATGGCGTCAAATGCTAGATATTAATATTATGGGTGTTTTAAATGGCATTGCGGCAGTTCTTCCAATTATGGTTGAACAAAAATCAGGGCAGATTATTGCTACTGATTCTGTGGCAGGACATGTCGTTTATCCAGATTCGGCTGTCTACTGTGGAACAAAGTTTGCTGTTCGAGCAATTATGGAAGGATTGCGACAAGAACAAAGAGAGAATAACATTAAATCAACGATTATTTCACCAGGTGCTGTACAAACAGAACTTTATCAAACAATTTCTAATCGAGTAGTAGCTGAAACGTTACATCTAGAACAGTTAAGTTGGGGCTTAAAGGCGGAAGACATTGCGCAAGCAGTGGTCTTTGCCATAGACACGCCAGATCGTATGTCAATCAGTGAAATGGTTGTTCGCCCGACCACACAAACGATTTAATTTAAAAAGTATTCCTAGAAAGGAATACTTTTTTTAATCGTGATTGTTCGTTTTTTACAGAATTTAGAATTTGATATTTACTTATTTGTTGGTTTATTATATGATTAAACACGTTGTTTCATTAATAAATTGAATATTTTACGAACATTGTAAAATGTTTAGATTTTAGGAGGACGGAACATGAAAGAAAAAATAAGTTCATATTTTGAACTTGAACAATTGAATACGAATATGAAACGAGAAATGTTAGCTGGTTTCACCACATTTATCTCAATGGCGTATATTTTGTTCGTTAATCCAACCGTACTTGGTGCTTCTGGCATGGACGAAGGCGCTGTTTTTACTGCCACCGCTTTAGCGAGTGCCTTAGGTTGTATTTTAATGGGTGTGTTGGCGAAATATCCGATTGCGACAGCACCAGCTTTAGGAATTAATGCATTCTTTGCTTATTCAGTCTCTGTTGGTATGGGGATTCCTTGGCAAACGACATTAGCAGGCGTTTTTGTGGCTTCATTGATATTTATTTTAATTACAATTTTTAAATTACGCGAGCTAATTATTGATGCAATTCCTGCAGACTTGAAATTTGCCATTTCAGGTGGGATCGGGTTGTTTATTGCTTTTCTTGGTTTAAGCCAAGGTGGCTTAATTGTGGCTAATGATGCGACACTCGTTGGCTTAGGACCTTTGAATGTTGGTTCAACGTGGGTTACCATTGTCGGCTTAGTCGTAACTGCAATTTTGTTAGTTCGTCGAGTACCGGGTGGTATTTTTATTGGGATGGCGATTTCAACGATTGTTGGTTTAGCGACAGGCGTTATTCCAATGCCTGATAAGATTATTTCAAGCGCGCCAAGTTTAGAACCAACATTTTTAGTGGCGTTAGGACATGTGAAAGATATCAATACGATTCAAATGTGGGTCGTGGTTTTAACGTTCCTATTAGTAACATTCTTTGATACGGCTGGTACGTTGGTGGGCTTAGCCAATCAAGCAGGTTTTATGAAGGACAATAAAATGCCGCGTGTGGGGAAAGCTTTAGCCGCTGATTCAACAGCGATGTTAGCTGGTTCTCTATTAGGGACATCGCCAGTTGGCGCATATGTCGAATCATCTGCGGGGATTGCTGTGGGTGGTCGTTCAGGAATCACAGCTATTACAACCGGGATTTTATTTATTTTCAGTTTGCTATTTTCTCCTTTGTTAGCAGTTGTCACTTCGCAAGTTACAGCACCAGCGTTGATTATTGTTGGTGTTTTGATGGCACAATCCTTAAGCAAAATTAAATGGAACGAGATGGAAATTGCGATTCCTTCCTTCTTAATCTTGTTAGGAATGCCATTGACATACAGCATTTCAGATGGGATTGCCTTAGGCTTTATCTTCTATCCAATTACAATGATTGCGGCAAAACGTGGGAAAGAAGTTTCGCCAATTATGTATGGCTTGTTCTTTGTTTTTGTCGGATTCATGTGGATCCTGAATGCGCAATAAGCAAGAGAGAAAGTTATCAAATAGTTGATTCATAAGACAATGAACTTATGAATCAACTATTTTTTTTCGACTAAGCACTAGAAAAACGCCCCTTATTTGATGTATAATTTGCAAAGACATTGACCTGTGAAGATACAGGAACAGAGAGGAATTAATTGAGTGAAGTATACAGAAATTATGGTTCGCTATGGCGAATTATCAACTAAAGGAAAAAATCGTAAAACGTTTATCATGCAGTTAGCACAAAATGTGAAACGTGCGTTAGCTGATTTTCCAGCATTGAAAATCCATGCAGATCGAGACAGAATGCATATTTTATTAAATGGGGAAGATAGTGAAGAAGTGATTCCAAAACTAAGTAAAGTGTTTGGAATTCAAAATTTTTCGCCAAGTATTCGTATTGAAAAAGAAATGCCAGCGATTCGTGCAATGGTTCAAGAGGTTGTTCGGGAAGTTTATACGCCAGGTAAGACGTTTAAAATTACTGCTAAACGTTCGGACCATTCATTTGAACTTGATTCAAATGGCTTGAATCAAGAATTAGGTGGGGCTGTTATTGAAGCCATTCCGGAAATTCAAGTACAAATGAAAAAGCCTGATATCAACTTAAGAATTGAAATTCGTAAAGATGCGGCGTATTTATCTTATGAAACGATTCGCGGTGCGGGTGGATTGCCAGTGGGCACCAGTGGTCGTGGCATGTTGATGTTGTCAGGAGGCATTGATTCACCAGTTGCTGGTTATTTAGCTATGAAACGTGGCGTGGAAGTAGAAGCTGTCCATTTTGCTAGTCCGCCTTATACAAGTGAACAAGCGTTACAAAAGGCTAAAGATTTAGCTGGAAAATTAGTCCCTTATGTAGGAACTATTCAATTTATTGAAGTGCCCTTTACAGAAATTCAAGAAGAAATAAAACGAGTTGTTCCCCAAGGCTACTTAATGACCATTACACGACGTTTAATGTTACGCTTAACAGATGCAATTCGTGAAATGCGGAAAGGTTTAGTCATTATTAATGGTGAATCGTTAGGACAAGTGGCTTCGCAAACACTTCAAAGTATGGTAGCAATTAATGAGGTTACCTCAACACCGATAATTCGACCCGTTGTTTCAATGGATAAGACAGAAATTATCGAAATTGCCGAAAAAATTGACACGTTTGAATTAGCCATCCAACCCTTCGAAGATTGTTGTACAATTTTTGCGCCACCGCAACCGAAAACACGACCTCGCTTGGATAAAGCGCAAGATTATGAAGCGCGCTTAGACTTAGAAGGTTTAATGGCTCGGGCCTTAGAAGGACTCAAAATTACAGAGATTTCAGCAGAAACAGCGAAAGATAAACAAGAAGACGAATTTGCAGATTTCCTATAAGAAATAAATACAGTGACGGTCGCTTAGACGTCACTGTATTTATTTTGTACTTATTTCACAAACAAGTTGCTCGGAGAGGGGAACCGTGATAAACTGAATATGTGAAGTAGGTAACAAGGAGGACAGAGGATGGAGAAAAAAATGCCTAAAGCAACGGCAAAACGTTTGCCGGTTTATTTACGTTATTTAAAAATGTTAGGGGATTCTGGTGTTAAACGCATTAAATCACGAGAGTTTAGTGAAATGATCCAGATTCCTTCTGCAACGATTCGGCGTGATTTTTCCCACGTTGGTGAACTGGGCCGAAGCGGTTATGGTTACGATGTGCCGTATTTAATTGAGGTATTTAGTAATATTTTAAATACGCAAGAAGAAAAAAGAATTGCTCTGATTGGTTGTGGCAATTTAGGCAAGGCATTATTAAAAAATAATTTTAGACGCAACGAGAATTTGAATATTGTCTGTGCTTTTGATAATGATTCGGCTTTAGTCGGCACCACGATTAATGGATTATTAGTTCATGATATGTCTGAGTTAGAAGCATTCGTTCGACAAGAAGGGGTCACGGTAGCCATTTCTACAGTACCAAGTCACCATGCCCAAAAAGCCATCGACAAAATTGTTCAAGCGGGTGTGACTGCGATTTTAAATTTTGCGCCAGACCGTGTCAGTGTGCCAGCCAACGTTAGTGTGCAGTATATTGATTTAACAACGGAACTGCAAACACTGATTTATTTTAATGAAACTTTTTCACTAGCAAATAGCCCAAAGCAATAAAATTGTCTTCATAAAAATCCTCTACTATACTTATTATTGAAAGTGGAAAAGGAGGATTTCAGAATGAATGTTACAAGAAAAGGGCACGTATTAGAATTGACAGGTGAACAGCCTAAAGTTGGCACAAAAGCCCCCGTCTTTTCTTTGAAAAATTTAAACAACCAAGAAATCAACTTGGCAGATTATAAAGGTAAAACGGTTTTAATTAGTGTGGTTCCTGATATCGACACACGTGTTTGTTCACTGCAAACGAAACGTTTCAATCAAGAAGCGGCGAAATTAGACGGTGTTCAGATTATCACGGTTTCCAATAACACAGTTGAAGAACAAGCAAATTGGTGTGCCGCTGAGGGTGTCGAAATGGAAATGCTTCATGATACTGAAGACTCATTTGGTGCAGCTTATGGTTTGTATATTCCAGAAATGGGCCGTTTAGCACGTGCTATTTTTGTGATTGACCCAGAAGGAACGTTAGTTTATGAAGAAATCGTCTCAGAAGTTTCGTCGGAACCCGATTATCAACAAGCGTTAGAAGCTGCAAAAAAAGTGTAATCCCTCTAGATTACAAATTGACTTTGCTTGCGCTTCATTGTAGAATGAAGCAAAGACAGCGAACAAGAGGAGTATCATTGGCGTCGTTTTAGAGAAAAAGTCGTTCAGGTGCAAGACTTTTACACAACCAGTGAGAAGGTAGCTTGTGAGTCAATGGTTTGAACACAGTACGTTAGTAGAACGATTCGTTTCGTGAACGTTATCTCACGAATGAGTGGCATTTGAATGAATTCAATTCAAATGCAATTTAGGTGGTACCGCGTAAATAAGATGAATCTACGCCCTAAAATACGAAAGTATTTTAGGGCGTATTTTAGTGTTTAGCCAAAAAAACTCATTTGTAAAATAATTACCGCTCCAAATCGCGTATTTTAAGAAAGAAGGGGAAAAAATGTCAGAAGAAAAAAACTTACCAACGAAATATCAACCGACAGAAATCGAAGCTGGCCGTTATCAAAAATGGCTAGATCAAGATTTATTTAAACCAAGTGGCGACAAAAAAGCGAAGCCCTATTCAATTGTTATTCCACCACCCAATGTAACAGGGAAACTACACTTAGGGCATGCTTGGGATACAACATTACAAGATATGATTATCCGCCAAAAAAGAATGCAAGGCTTTGATACGTTATGGCTGCCAGGAATGGACCATGCTGGAATTGCTACGCAAGCAAAAGTAGAAGAGAAACTAGCACAACAAGGAATTTCACGTTACGACTTAGGTCGTGAAAAATTTGTTGATCAAGTGTGGGAATGGAAAGAAGAATATGCTTCTCACATTCGTGAACAGTGGGCAAAAATGGGCCTTTCTTTAGATTACAGCCGTGAACGTTTTACTTTAGATGAAGGGCTATCTGAGGCCGTTCGTAAAGTGTTTGTCTCTCTTTACGAGAAAGATTTGATTTACCGTGGTGAATATATCATTAACTGGGATCCAAAAGCGAAAACAGCATTGTCTGATATTGAAGTAATCCATAAAGATATTGAAGGAGCTTTTTACCACATGAGCTACCCATTATCAGATGGTTCTGGCGTTGTTGAAATTGCGACAACGCGTCCTGAAACAATGTTGGGAGATACGGCGATTGCGGTCCATCCAGAAGATGAACGGTATCAGGAACTTATTGGTAAGACAGTTGTCTTGCCATTAGTAGATAAAGAAATTCCAATTATTGCAGATGACTATGTAGATATGGAATTTGGAACAGGGGTTGTAAAAATCACACCTGCCCATGATCCAAATGACTTTGAAGTCGGTAATCGTCATGACTTACCTCGAGTAAATGTTATGAACGAAGACGGCACGATGAATGAACTGGCTGGAAAATACGAAGGAATGGATCGTTTTGCTGCACGTAAAGCGATTGTCTCTGACTTGAAAGAATTAGGTCGCTTAATTAAGATCGAAACAATGAATCACAGCGTGGGCCATTCAGAACGAACAGGCGTTGTCGTGGAACCACGTTTATCGACCCAATGGTTTGTAAAAATGGGACCATTAGCTGAAAAAGCAATGAAAAATCAAGAAACAGAAGACGCTGTTGAATTTTATCCACCACGCTTCAATCAAACATTTTTACGTTGGATGGAAAATGTACATGACTGGGTTATTTCGCGACAATTATGGTGGGGCCACCAAATTCCTGCTTGGTATCACAAAGAAACGGGCGAGATGTATGTTGGGATGGAAGCGCCAGCCGACAGTGAAAATTGGGTTCAAGATAGTGACGTCTTAGATACATGGTTTAGTTCTGCTTTATGGCCATTTTCAACGATGGGTTGGCCAGATGAAGCAAGCGAAGATTATCAACGTTACTTCCCAACAAGCACATTAGTTACTGGCTATGATATTATTGCCTTTTGGGTAAGTCGTATGATTTTCCAAAGCTTAGAGTTTACAGGCGAACGTCCCTTCCAAAATGTCTTAATTCACGGCTTAATTCGTGATGAGCAAGGACGCAAAATGAGTAAATCATTGGGGAATGGGATTGATCCAATGGATGTCATCGAAAAATATGGCGCAGATGCGTTACGTTGGTTCTTATCAAATGGTTCAGCACCTGGTCAAGATGTTCGTTTTAGTTATGAAAAAATGGATGCTTCTTGGAACTTTATCAATAAGATCTGGAATGCAAGTCGCTTCGTTATCATGAATGTAGAAGGTATGACTGCTGCAGATATTGACTTTAGTGGTGAAAAGACTGTCGCTGATCGTTGGATTTTAACGCGCTTAAACGAAACAGTCGCCCGTGTGACAGAATTATTTGATCGCTTTGAATTCGGTGAAGCAGGTCGCCAATTATACAACTTCATCTGGGATGATTTCTGTGATTGGTATATTGAAATGAGTAAAGAAATTCTTTACGGAGACAATGAAGCAGCTAAACAAACAACACGGAGCATCTTGGTGTACACATTGGATCAAATCTTACGCTTATTGCATCCAATTATGCCGTTTGTAACAGAAGAAATTTGGGAAAAAATTCCGCATCAAGGTGAGTCATTGGTTGTGGCAGAGTACCCAGTTGTTCATGAAGAATTTAACGATGAAGCAGCAGCTCGAGGAATGGAAGTTCTGAAAGAAGTTATTCGTTCGGTTCGGAATATTCGAGCAGAAGTGAATACACCACTTTCTAAACCAATTACTTTGTTAATTAAAACAAACGATACAGAAGTAGAAGAATTTTTAACAGCTAATACTAGCTACTTGGAACGCTTCTGTAACCCAGAGGAATTAGTCATCAGTCGTGAAATAGAAGCGCCAGAATTAGCCATGTCCGCTGTATTAACAGGCGCAGAACTATTCCTACCATTAGCTGGGTTGATTAATATCGAGGAAGAAATTGCTCGCTTAGAAAAAGAATTAGACAAATGGACAAAAGAAGTCAAACGTGTGCAAGGCAAACTTTCAAATGAACGTTTTGTGTCAAATGCACCAGATGAGGTCGTGGAAGCAGAACGTGCAAAAGAAAAAGACTACCTTGAAAAACAAGAGGCTGTCAAAGAACGGATTGCCCAATTACGTTCAATCTAAAAAAGAAAAGACAACAAAACCAAACGTTGGTTTTGTTGTCTTTTTGTTATAATTTGCCAAATAATTGAAACAAATACAACATTAAGTAGCTGTAAGTAGCCACAGACCAGAATTTCAATAAAAGAACAATTTTCATGAATTCTTTTAAAGAAATATCTGTAATTCCCGCCACTAAACAAACAATATCATCTGGAGCGAAGGGGACTAACATAGTAAAGATTAAGAGCTTTTTGACATTGTGTTCATTTTTGTCTAAAATCTCTTCAAATTTTTTGTATTTATTGGGTGAAAGGATTATTTTTACAAAGCTACGTCCATAGTAACGAACCAGTAAAAAGCCAATAAACTCACCAATAATCAATCCAAGATAGCTATACAAAAGTCCTTGCAAATTGCCAAACATCAACATTCCTGCAACAGAAGAGATTCCTCCAGGTAGAATAGGGATAATCACTTGGACGATTTGTAAAAGAATGAAACACAGAACCGCATAGTTACCAAACTGTTTAATAAAAGCTTGCAAGGAAGCAACAGAATGAAAAATTCCTCTGGAATATCCCCATAAAATTAAGCCGAAGAAAAGCACCAGTCCAACTAGGGGTAACCACCGAATGAGTCCATTTAAAAATTTTTTCTGATTAGTCATGAGTGGCCTCCTGACGTTTTCGACGGTATTTTTTAAAGCCAAGATAACCAGCCGTTCCCAGTAAAACCGTTCCGCTGACGGCAGTACCGAGATAAATCATTCTTGGATGATAGGCAAAGGTTAACTGCTGTTTGCCAGCTGGGACTTCAACAGCTAAAAAGCCACCTAGAATGCGTTGTGTTTTTAAGGGTTCTTTTTGTAGCGACGATTTGACTTGCCAATCTTGGTCATAAGGAATGGACGTATACAGTAACTGAGTGTCATTTCCAGGTACATTCAGTGCGCCATTTAAATGGCCTTTTTTAGTTGCATTCACGTGAAGAGCTTGTTGGCGTAATTTGTCAACCGCACGATTAAAGGCTGTTTGGTCTAAAGTTTGAAGTTGCCAATTGGTTAAATCAACCACTTGTTCAGCAGTTAGTGACAGGGTCACGGTAGTTCCTTTTTCAAAATGCCCTAAATTGAACAGTTGATTGGTTGCAATATAAATCGGCGTCGAGATAACTTGTTGGTTTACCTTCAATTGTGTAACCTTTTTCCATTTTAAATTCGGAATATAAAGATGCAAGTCACCAGTGCTATTCACTTTAAAGGTTGCTTCAATTGTTTCGTTGGTATGATGAGGTTCATTTATCAACGAAGCTGTTTTAAAGTAAGGTTTATCCGTCGGCACGAGCGTTTGCAGGAGTTCTTCTTGGGCATCTAAAGGATTATTTTTTGCTAATTTTAACTTGGTTAATGCGGTTGGCGCCAAAAAGCCCATACCGATCGCTTCATCATTTTCCATGATTTTCGTGGAACCAACTGTTTTTAGCAATTTTTCACTCGTAGGTTTTTCAATTGGTAAAAAGTCATATTTCACATTTAAAAGTAAATTGGTTAATTGTGAATTATCCACATAGGCAATCCGGCGATCATTTTTTCGATATAAACCTAGCGCACTTAATGTGTCTTGGGTAGTGGCAGTTAAAGTCGAAGTATAGCTAGAAACGCCAGCATAGCCATAAAGTAAAGGATTATTGTAGCCGTTATTGATTTCACGGAACCCTGTTTCTTTGGAAGGAATGACTTGTTTCATGCGATAAAGTTCTGGTGCTGAGGCCATTTTTTCATCGATTAATTGGCTGTGTTTTCGGTAATCTTGGGCAAATGTTGCTTGGCTACCAAAGGGCATGTGTTTAAAAGAAATCCAGAAATTCGTTGTTAATTCTGTGCTGACCAGTAAGAATAAAGCAACGACTACATAGTTTCTTAAGGCCTTTTTGTGTGCTAAACGCAAGCAAAAGAAAATCAACCAAATAAAAAGTAAACTTAGCCATAAATAATTGATCGAAATTAAGAGATTCTTTTGTGGACCATAATACAAAGATCCGTAGCCAATGACTAACAGCAGACTAAAAATAATAGGTGCGGTCCAAGGAATGGTCACTTTTTTAAGCCAAACTTCATAGGCAAAGACAATCAATAAAAAGCTAAAGATAAAGACATTTCGGTAAGGGAACCCAGCTGGGCTTTGAAACATGTGCCACACAGTGTTAAAGGCTTCTAACCAAAAGCTTAAAAAGAGAATGAATAAAAGAATTGCTGAAGCTATTCTTTCTTTTAACGCAATTTGTTTCGTTTGAAAATAGGCAACACAGAGGAGTGTCACAAATAATCCAGCAAAAACGGTTGGTAAATGGTCTAAACGCAACTCATAATTAATAGAACCTAAGCCTAATTGCGAGAAGAACGAAGTGTTGAACTTAGGCGTTAAAAAGAACGTCGAGACATCAAAATCTGCTTTTTTTGTATAGAGCATCCCTTCTGCTGCAGGTAATAATAAAAAGCTAGTTGCAGTTCCTGTTAAAAAAGAAACGAGGATGAATAACGGACTTTGTTTAAAAAATTGCCGAATAGCATGGGCTTGGGTATTCTTTTTAAAGAACCAATAGATACTGTAAAAAACAGCAAAGAGACAAATCATATAACCCATGTAGTAATTCGTCACAATCGCTAAAAACAGGGTTATACTGTATAAGCCCCATTTGCGTTGATCCCATAAACGTTGGAGTCCCAATAAGATAAGCGGGAATAGAATCAGTGCATCCAACCACATAAAGTTTTGGCTATAGACGGTGACAAAGCCACAGAAACTATAGGACGTTGAAAAAAGTAACGTGGTGCCATCAACTTTTTGATAGGTGTATTTTAAATAGCTAAACATCGTCGTGCCCATCAAGGCAAGTTTTAAGGTAATAATCCATAAAATTGCTATAGGTAATTGTTCATAAGGAAAAAAGAAAGCCAACACATTAAAAGGGCTCAGTAAGTAATAGGCTGCCAAAGGAACAATCGACTCACCAATCTCATTGGAAAAAGAGTAGAATGTAGTTATTCCCTCGTGAAAAGAGCGTTTTAAAAAACTCAAGAAAGGCATGTATTGTGTGCCTAAATCACTAACTAATAAGTTGTTGTCACCAAAAGGCGCAAGTTGTAATGTCATCCATACAAGCAACAGAAGTAAAAACGGCAAGAAAAAACTTCCTAACCATAAAAGCTTCGATTTGTTTTTCATCAAAATAAGTCCACCTTTATAAAAAAATCATGAATAAGCGTGTTGAACGCTTTAAAAATAGTTTTTAATTGGCTGGCTGGAACGAACCATCCAGAATGTTAGTTTACCATAAGTTCATTAATGTATCCGCTAATAACGCAAAATTATGAAAAATGCAAAAAGTTTTCAAGAAAAAGTTTCAATTGGTTATTAGTGAAAAAGTCACCTAACTTAGTTATAATGTAGAAGAAGACAAGGAGTTGGACAAGATGCAATTAACAATAGAAGAAGCCATTGAATGGATTCATAGCCGGTTACCCTTTGGTTCAAGACCTGGTTTGGATCGGATCAATGCGTTATTAGAAAAAATTGATCATCCAGAAAACAAAGTGCCAACGATTCATATCGCAGGAACCAATGGTAAAGGCTCAACCGTGACATATTTACGCTGTCTATTAGAAGAAATGGGCTTGAAAGTCGGAACCTTTACCTCTCCTTATATTGAATCATTTAATGAAAGAATTGCGATAAATGGTCAACCAATTTCAGACGAACAATTGATTACCTATGTGGAAAAGTATCAACCAATCATTAAAGAATTAGACCAGATCACTGAAGTGGCTGGAATTACAGAATTCGAAACATTGACAGGAATGGCCTTGGACTATTTCGTGAATGAACAAGTGGATATCGCCGTTGTTGAAGTTGGCTTAGGTGGATTACTTGATAGCACCAATGTCGTGAAGCCATTATTGACAGGAATTACGACAATTGGGAAGGATCACACAGAAATTTTAGGTGAAACAATTGCTGAAATTGCCTATCAAAAAGCGGGTATTATTAAAGAAAAAGTCCCAGTAGTAACAGGCAACATTTGTGCTGATGCGCTAGCAGTCATTGAAAAAGTCGCACAAGAAAAACAGAGTCCAATTTTTCGTTTTGGCAAAGAGTATCAAGTGGAATATCTACATCCTGATACACAATGGGGGGAAGTATTTAATTTCTATGGAGAAATGGGCAAACTGACAAAAATTAAAGTTCCCTTGTTGGGGCGTCACCAAGTAGAAAATGCGGCGGTAGCTATTCAATTATTTGACAAGTATTGCCAACTACAACATTTGCCATTTAAAGAACGAGACATTACTCAAGGGTTGGCTAAAGCGCAATGGCCAGCTCGAATGGAACGTCTTAGTGATGAACCGTTGATTGTTTTAGATGGTGCCCACAATGATCATGCAGTAAAACGCTTAGTTGAAAACTTGCGCAAAGAGTTTCCACAACACACGATTCATATTTTATTTTCAGCTTTAGCAACTAAAGATGTGGATGAGATGATTCAGGACTTAAAGCAAGTACCGAATGCGCATCTTTACTTAACTAGCTTCGATTATCCTAAAGCTATTGCACTTACAGAAATGGAAAAATATGAAGACGATTTAACAGAAATTGTGTCTTTATGGCAATTTGGCTTAGGCGAAATTTTAGAAAAAATGTCGACAGATGATTTATTATTAGTAACAGGTTCATTATATTTTGTTTCTCAAGTAAGAGAATTACTTTTAACTATAGGAGGAAATGATGAAGAAATTTGATGGCGTAATTTTTGATATGGATGGGTTGCTTTTTGATACGGAGTTGATTTACTATACATCTACTCAAAAAGTAGCAGATGCAATGGGGTTACCATATAGTAAAGAAGTCTATTTAGACTATGTTGGGATTTCCGATGAAGAAGTACAAGAGAATTACCGACGTATTTATGCATCTTATGGTCACGACACAGTGGAAGAATTTATCCGCCGTTCTTATGATGATACCTTGCAAGAGTTTCGATCTGGTAACGTCCCTTTAAAACCAGGGGTGGTGGAATTTCTCGACTTTTTAGATGATCAAAAAATTCCTCGATTGGTTGCTTCAAGTAACGTCCGTCCAGCAATTGAAATGTTATTAAGCCATGCTGGGATTCAGGATCGTTTTGTAGGAATTGTTTCAGCAGAGGACGTTAAACGAGCAAAACCAGACCCAGAAATTTTTCAAAAAGCTCGTCAACTTTTAGGAATAGAAGCCCCGAAAACCTTGATTTTCGAAGACTCATTTCATGGGGTAAGTGCGGCTCATAGTGCGGGCATTCCAGTGATCATGGTACCTGATTTATTGCAACCAACTGAAGTTATCCAAGAGAAAACATTACATGTCTTGGAGAGTTTACATCAAGCGCCACATTATTTAAAATAATAAAAACAACACTCCTTTGCGTAGTTTATTAATGACTAGCAAAGGAGGTTTTTTTATGCAAGTATCGGATCTGTTTATTCGTGAGATGCCGAGTGATTGTTTACCACGAGAACGGCTCTTAGCGATAGGAGAAAAAGCATTATCGAATCAAGAGTTGTTGGCGATTCTGTTACGTACTGGCTCAAAAGAAGCAGACGTGATGACTGTTGCCGCAACGCTGTTAAAACAGTTTAAGCAACTTTCTTATTTGCAGCAAGCCACGTTGAACGAGTTAATGGCTATTAAAGGCATTGGCCAAGTGAAAGCCATTGAATTACGTGCAGCCATTGAATTAGGGTGTCGAATTTATCAAAGTAGTCAAATCAAATTTGGCAAAGTTACGTCCAGTCAACAAGTCGCTCAACGATTACTCCAAGAGATGAAGGGGCTGCAACAAGAACATTTAATTTGTATTTACTTGAATACCAAGAATGACATTATCCAACAGAAAACGATTTTCAAAGGATCACTGAATCAAAGTATTGCTCATCCACGCGAAATTTTTCGGGAAGCGGTTAAATATTCTTCTGCTCGCATACTATTAGCTCATAATCATCCATCTGGTTAGTATTTGTTAGTGCAAATAAAATCAATATCCTAAAAAATTTATTTTCAAATTTCCATCTGGATAAACTACAATATTTTTAATCACTTGCCGCCATAAAGAACTTTTTTCCGAAATAGTTAGCTGTTTATATCCTTCTCTAAATTCAGCAGTAGAGTAGTTATGCAGTGAACTCAAATCAATTTTAGCAATTTTATTATCTTGTTCAGGAATTAAAAGTGCTTCTAATTCTTCTCTATCTTCTTTATATTCCTCTAATGTTATAACATCATTTAGATAAGCTTTTTTTAGTCGATCTATTTTCTTTTTTATTTTATCGTTAATATTCTTAGTTTTTTTTACTGCGGGTTCTTTTTGCATTCTTACAGACAATTCTTCTGCTTGTTTTTCAATATTTTCCAGAAGGAAATTTTCTAGTGTAGTTTCATATATGCCTTTTTTATTACTACATTTTTTTACGTTATTACGGTTTTTGGTGCATCTATATAAATGTCTTTCATTCGGGTTTGTCGTACCGTCTTTGCGTACATATCGGCTAATAACCGCCGTGGCGGAATAATTACAACCACATTCACTACAAACTAACAATCCAGTAAACATATAGTCGCGTTTTTTATTCATACGAATATTTTTTGAAAGTTGCAATTGTACTCTTTCGAATACGTCACGATCAACAATAGGTTCACAAAAATTTTTATTATCTCGTAATTCACCAATATATTTTCTATTAGTAAGCATTTGCCGAACACTTTGATAATCTCTTGTCATGCTGAAATGATTTTCTAAATGTCTAACGGTGGCACGCATGCTGCCAGTTTCTAAATAGTATTGGAAAATTTCTTTTACTATTTCAGCTTTTTCATTCGGAACAAGATGTTTGTCTTTGATATCGTAGCCAAGCGGTACTTTTCCACTAACAACTTCACCTTTTCGTATTTTATTATCGAAAACGGCACGAATTCTTTCAGAAGTCATCTGTGCTTCAAGCTCAGCAAAACCCATTGATTGATTTACAAATGAACGGCCCATTGCTGTTTCTGTGTTAAAGAAAGGTTGTGTAACGGCTAACCAAGTAACATTGTTTTTGTCTAGTATTTCTTGAATATTTAAATAATGACGTAAATTTCTAAACCATCTATCTAATTTTGTAAATAAGATCGTATCGATTTTTCCTTTTTTAACATCATCTAATAATTTTTGAAATTCATCACGATATAGTTTCTGACCTGAAATGCCATCATCTATATAAGTTTTGAATACTCTCATGTTTCCTTGTTGTCTTACGTATTCATTTAAAGTGTGTTGTTGTTCATCCAAACTATCACCATGTTTAGCTTGTTGATCTGTAGACACACGTATGTATAACGCAACTTGTTTTATTTCATTTGCCATTGTTTCACCTCATTATTTTTGGTAAAATAGGCGTAACAAAATAAGCCTATTTTGGTTCTATTTTTAACGCACAACTTCTTGGTCGGAGGGTGCGTTATTTTTTATAGTTTATCTGCGAAGTTATAAGTTACATTTCCATCCTTTACCATTAACAGAGTGTTCTCTGTATTTTCAGGATTCAAAACACTTATTACATAGCCAGAACCATATTTTTCTTGCATAGCTTGCGACATAGTTCGAATATTTTCAGTCATATCATTCCAATCGTCTTTTGTAACTGTTCCAGATAACATCGCTAAAATAGCTGTTTTAAAATCAGAATCGGTTGGTGTTATAGTAAACATTTTTTTACTGCTTGAAAAAGAAACATCAGCCACTCCTTCAAAACTCTTTTGGAGTTGAGTTAATAAAATAGCTTCATTAGAAGCTTTTGATTTAATTTGTTCAGTAGAAGGCTGTTCTGATTTATTTTCAGAAGATTTATTGCTATCTAGATTAGTTATTATACCTCCAATTATCGCCAATATTATGAAGAATCCTAAACAACCAATACATCCTTTTCCTGCGCGATTCTTTTCCTCTTCACGTCTAGCTCTTATTCTAGCTCTTTCTAATTCTTCCTCTTTTTGAATCTCATCACTTTTCACTTGTAACCCTTCCTTTCATTTTTACAAACTCATTTTTACATAGCTGATTAATTTTGATGGATCATAATTATATCTAAATTGATTTATTGCTGTTCTGGCTAAACTTTGATTTAACAAAATAAATTTTGTTAGGAAATCGTATAATCTAACATAAAGTGCAGCTGCACTGATTTCAAATTCGTCACAGATTTGATAAAAAGACATTCGCTTTCTAAAACATTCTTTTAGAGCTTCATTATTAATCAAAGCAAGTGATGCAAAAATATTAGCTCGTAATTCTTTTGGTGCATCTTTTTCGGAATAACCGTTCCCATCTAATAAATCCGAGAAGCTTTGTGTTGTTTTTGATTTATCCATATCAAAATAATAGTGTCCCAATTCGTGTAAAATAGAAAAACGTTGTCTTCCTTCTACCATAAACGGATTATAAGAGATTCCGTAGTTTCCAAAAATATTTATTATGTTTCCAGATAAATATTTAGAAGCAACTTCACCAAATGAATAAGAGACAATTTCAATATCTTCAACATCAATTGCATAGTCTCTATAATGATCCCAACGTAAATCTTTTAACTCAATTCCGTAGTAGTCTGCAATTTTTTCAATAATAATGTAACTTTGATCATGATATTTAAAATAAGTGTCATAGTCTATATCCATAAGTAGCCTTCCAATCATTTATTCTTTAATCTATTTTTCATGAACTCAAAATACTCTTTCAGTTCTTCCTCTAATTTTTCTCTGTCTTCTTCTGGAATATCTTTGGTATCAATACGGAAGAAAGTAGAGAATTCTTCTTCCGGTTCGCCCTTATCAATACTAGGATTGTCAGTTCTTCCTAAAAGATAGTCAGTCGAAACACCAAAGTAGTCAGCAACCTTTTGTAGTTTGTCAGAGGCGGGGGAACTCGTTTTCCATCGATACAAAGAGTTTTTTCCAAAACCTAGTCGAGATTCTAATTCTAAAATAGAAATTTTTTGACTATCAGCCAATTTTTTTACTCTTTCAAATGTAGTCATATCAACCATCCTAGATGCTTAGAAAAAAGATTCTATACAAAAATATAGAAAATGCTTGACGTCTATATAAATATATAATATACTCTTCTCGTAAGCTAATTTATTAGCTAATAAGTTCTCAAATAAAACCAATAAATGAAACATAAAATCGTTGGGGAACGGTGAAAGTGTTTATTTACTAGTCTTTAGAAGGCTTATTTAACTATGGTTATATTCTATATTATTATATAGAAAGTGTCAACGTATTTTGTTAAATTAGCTAATTTTTTAGCTTACAAATTAAAAATAAAAGGGAGTGAGTAATAAATATGTCACAAGACTTAGCAATTGACGTAAGAGCAGCTCTAATTCGTGCAGGCAAAAACCAATCTTGGTTAGCAAAACAATTAGGGATTTCAAGCCCTTACTTGTCAGATATTCTTCATGGTCGTAGACGTTCAGAAGAGCAAGTTCAGAAAATCAAAAAAATCTTAAATATCAAGTGAGGTGAATAAAATGGCAGATCAAGTAAATATTGATTTATTAGGTCAAGCATATTGTAACGTTCTGACACGCAAAACAGGAATTAAACATACGTACACTATCAAAGGAAAGGATGGCGAAAAACAAAATGAACAATTTAGTAATAATGAAAAATCAGCAAGCAGTAACAAGTAGTCTGCAAGTTGCAGAAGTATTTGAAAAACAACATAAGCATGTTTTGGAAGCTATTGATGAATTGAAGCAAGGGGTAGCCGAAAATTCGGCAGACCTATTTTACGAAGACACCTACATTCATCCACAAAACAAACAATCTTATCGCCAAGTAATTATGAACCGTGACGGATTCACACTACTAGCAATGGGATTCACAGGTCAAAAAGCTTTGCAATTTAAATTGAAATATATTGAAGCTTTTAATCAAATGGAAAAAGAAATTCAACAGCCTAAACTTCCAACCTCTCAAAGAGAATTGGCGATGCTTGCTTTATCAGCAAATGAAGAAACAAATGAGCGTGTAGATGTAATAGAAAAAGAAGTAGCCGACTTAAAAGACAATCAAAAAATCGGTGCAGATGATTATGGCTACTTATCACGCCGAGTTCATCAACGAGTAGCAGAAGTTGCAAAAGGATTTGGGAAAATCACAAAGGAACAGCGTGGAAAGTTATACAAAGATATTAATTCAGGTATTAAACAAATCACAGGCGTGGGGACTCGATCACAATTAAGAGAGAAACATTATCCAATCGTAATTGAATATATCAATGACTGGGAGCCGTCCACAGCCACAAAAACAGTTGTAAGACAAATGAGCTTTGACTTAAACGACATTGCATAGGGAGAATATTATGACTTATACAACTGAACAAGAAAGTTGGATACTCAACCAAATCAAAAAAGAGCGTAAACAGCTACAAGATGATAGAGCAGCGCTTAGACAATCAGAACAACTGACCGAAGGAAAAGCCTATCAAATTGAAAGAGAACTTGAATTTTTAAGATATTTAGAAATTCAAAATAGAATCCATATTTAAGGAGAAATGAAATGAGAAAAATTTATAACTTAAGAAGAATTGCAGTATTGCTAATCGTTTTCGGATTGGGGTTGATAATAGGCGGAAATTTTAATCCAATTATCCAAAATATATATATCGGCTTATTCATCATTTGGACACTGTATTATGATCTGGCGCTTGAAGATAGAGAGGCTAAGAAATGATTAGAAAAGGAACGTTAAAACAATCAAAAAAGTAAATACTCCAAACTATTTATAAGAGAGGAGTATTTCAAGTTTATTAAAGGTAGGTACTTCTGTATGAAAAAATTTATTGGAACATTTTTAATATCAATGTTGCTAATAATGGCATTTATTATAGGGAATTCGCTAATGTCATGGATAAATATTATAAAGAAAAGTCCTACAAATTTCTTATATGACTACGGAGGTTTATTAATTCCGGTTGCATCTATTGTATTAATTGCTGTAGCGATATTAACGATTCTTAAAGATATGGTGGAGTAATTCCGTTTTTATTTAAAAAAGTTTCGTATTTTGGATACTCCATGAGGCGCCCTTGTTGATCTCTATACCATTCAACATTTCTAAAATCTGTAAAAAATATTATAGGTACACCATGAACACCGCCCATAGCATTTGGCAAAGTTGGAAGACTTAACTCGATTTTTCCTGGTGGTAGAGTTTCTAAATATTTATAGCTGTTAAATTCTGAAGCGAGAGATACTTTTTTAGATAATGAATCATTGTCTATTTTACTAGGAATCGAAATAACAAACACTTTATATACTGGTGATTGATTCGAATTATTAGCTATCACATTTGGAATTTTTTCGAGTGAGACAGGGCTGTTTTTATCAGCTTGTTTATTGTTCCAAACGGAAACATTTTTTGATTGTTCTAACTTTATATTTTGCTCATTTTCATAATTAACTTTTTTTATTTGATTGTTGTTTTGCATCACATTCCAAATAGCAAATAAAGCTCCGATAGTAGTTACACATTTTACAAAAACATCAAAATATTTTTTCAAATTATTCATCACCTTTCAAGTTAAAGTATACCAAAGAAAGTAGGTAGAATTAAATGACAAGAAAAGAAAAACTAGAGCAAACGAAAAAACTTGCTGATTTATGGTATCAGCAACAAAAAAATAAAATATACATTGCGCAACAAAAAGAGCGCAGAGGTGTTGCATGACGACAAAAAAGCGACTTAAGCCGGCAAGCAATAAGTCGCATACAAAAATTATACAAGAAAAATTATATCACAGAAATGAGGTCTTGTTAAATGGCTGAACAACTAAATGTTTATCAAAGATTAGCAGAAGTAAGAAAAAAAGTATCTTATTTAAAAAAAGAACAATCAGGAAGTCAATTTAATTATGTTGGATCAAGTGATGTCCTAGGAGCTTTACATTCAAAAATTAATGAAATGGGATTGTTATTACAACCAGCAATTACAGGCCATAAAGTTAAGGACCAGATAGAGATTATAAATCACTACAATAAGTACACGAAACAGACAGAACAGAAACAAAGAATAACATATTTTACTGAACTTGAGATGACTATGCGCTGGATTAATATTGATAATCCAGAAGATTTTTTGGAATCGAAGTGGTATGCACAAGGTGTTGATATTGCTGGTGAGAAGGGTGTAGGTAAAGCATTAACTTATGCAGAAAAATATTTTTTATTGAAATTTTTTAATATTGCAACAGATAAAGATGATCCTGATTCATTTCAAAAGAAGCTTGATGCTAAAGAACCAATAAATTTGGTTAATGGTAAACAAATATCAGAGATGAACGATTTAATAAGAAAAGTAGCGGAACTAAGTTCAAGCGATATGCAAGTTGTTAGAAATGGACTGTTGCAACATGTTGGTGCACAAACATTAGACAATGTGACAGATAAACAGTATCCAGAAGCAATGAGACAGTTAAATAAGTGGAAAAGTAACTATGAAATAGAGATCAATAAAAACAATACAAATGATCAAGTAAAAAATATCAACTGGGGGCAAAGGTAATGACAAATGAATTAACAACAAATGTGCAGTTTAAAGTAGATTTTAAAGCCAGTGAAATAACAATTCAGAACGAATCGCAACTAAAAGAAATGGTTGATAAAGCAGTAAATCATTACTCAAGTATGATTTTTACAGATGCGAATATTCCAGAAGCCAAGCAAGCAAAAGCGGATTTAAATAAAGTGGCGACACTTTTAGATAATGAGCGCAAAGCAATAAAAAACGAGTATAACAAACCCTTGAAATCGTTTGAAGACAAAATTAAAACTTATGTTGGACAAATTAAGTTAGTAAGTGATGGCATCAACGAAAGTATCCAATTATATGAAGAAACAGAACGTTCTAAGAGGCTTGAAAAAATCAAAGATACTATTAAAGAAATGTCAGAAAACTATAGCGTTGAGGTAGAAGAAGTAGGTATTAGAAATAACTGGTTAAATAAGAGTTCTTTTACTGCAAAAGGAGAAATAAATAAAAAAACTTTAGAAGAAATTGCTGCCGATATGACAATGATTTTTAAAGAAAAAGAGCGAGTTATAGGAGAAAAAGCGATTATAGAAAATTATGTAAAGGCATTAGGATTAGAGCCTTACTCGTGGTTAAGTCAAATTGATAACGGAAAAACAGCTGCAGAATTGATGATTGAGATTGATGCTGCACTAGCAAAGAAAAAAGCCGCTGAAGAAAGGGCTATAGAACAACAGAAAGCACATGAAGAATATGAAGCAGCAATGCGAGAATTAAATGAAACAGTCGTAGAAGATAAAGTAATTGACAAAAATACAGGAGAAATAGTCAGTGAACTATCACCAAAAGCGGAAGTAAAAGATACAAATAAAAATACAGTAACCTTACGACTTTCAGGGTCGCACAGTCAATTAATAGCACTTAATGAGTTCATAGTTGATAGTGGCATTATGGTGGAAGTGATTGAGTGATTGGAAAAATCATAAACCACATAGGAAATAAATTGGTCATCGAATTTGAGGATGAAATAAATTCAAATTTTCTCGAACTTCTGGCTAATAACGATGATAATTTAGCGAAAGTTGAATTCTTAGATAATCGACAGATGTCTCAAAAACAGAATGCACTTTCTCACGTTCTAATAGCCGATGTGGCACGTTGGAGCTATGACGAACCTAAATGGATTGAAAGTGTCTTGAAATACTACTACGAGGCTAAGAGTGGTGTTTATTTTGAACATAGTCGAGCTACCAAGAATGAAGCGACGGAGTGGATTGGTTTCTTGATTGAGTTCATTTTGAAAAACGATATACCACTGGAAAAAAGATACCAATATTTGCTTGAAAATAACAAATGGTTTTACTACTGTCTGAAATATCGTAAGTGCTGTATTTGTGGTAAACATGCTGACGTTTGTCACATTGAGGTTGTTGGTATGGGGCGTAATCGTAAAAAGATTAATCATGAAACATTCACATTTTATGCAGGATGTCGTCAGCACCATCAAGAGGAGCACCAAATAGGCACTAAGAACTTCTTGAATAAGTATCAAATTAAACCAGTGAAATTAAACATCGAAGAACGTAAGAAGTTAAACATAGGAGGATAGAACGGTGGCTGAAAGAAGAATGTTTGCAAAGACCATCATTGATAGCGATGCATTTTTAGACATGCCTCTGTCAACTCAATCTCTTTACTTTCATTTGTCAATGCGAGCGGATGATGATGGATTTATTAATAATCCTAAGAAAATCCAACGAATGGTTGGATGTGGAGATGATGATCTAAAGCTATTAATGGCCAAAAGATTTATTTTAGTTTTTGATAGCGGAGTTATTGTTATCAAGCATTGGAAAATTCATAACTATATCCGAAATGATCGATACAAACCAACTCTATATCAAGAAGAAAAGGCTGAATTAGCTGAGAAAAATAGTAAGGCATATACCTTTAAAACCGAGGTTATAGAGAGTGAAAACCATCTTGGTATACCAGATGACAACCGTATGGGATACCAAATGGATACACAGGTTAGGTTAGGTAAGGATAGGTTAGTTAAGGATAAAAAAAAGAATAGTGTTGAGCCAAGCTCAACCATGTCCGAATTATTCGAAAAAGTTTGGAAAACTTATCCAAAGAAAACCAACAAGAAAAAAGCTAGAGAACAATTTTTAAAGAAGTTCAAGACGGAAGAAGATTTAGAGTCGTTTAAAAAAGGATATAAAGACTATCTTGCGTATATTAAATTAAATGATTGGTACCATCCACAAGAATTATTTCGTTGGATCCGTGATGATCGTTATAACGATGAATATGATTTATCTCAAACAAATAAACAGCCTGCGTATTCTAAGGCGCCAGTGAGACAAGAGCAGTTACCAAATTGGAATGGGATGCAAGAAGACGTGCCTCTTTCTGACAAAGAACAAGCGAAGTTAGAACGGCAAATGCAAGAACTATTAGGAGGATGAAAACATGGATGAATTAGTTAAACTAGTGGAAGAATGGGCAAGAGAAAAAAATTTAGATATCGCAGAGCCTGAGAAACAAATGCTAAAAGTGGTTGAAGAAGTCGGAGAAGTCGCAGCAGCATTAGCAAGAAATAATAAAAATGATTTAAGGGATGGTATCGGTGATGTTGTTGTGACACTAGTTATTCTCGCTATTCAAAATGATATGGATTTATACGAATGTCTGAACCAAGCGTATAACGAGATTAAAGATCGTAAGGGAAAAAATGTCAATGGTGTGTTCGTTAAGGAGAGTGATTTGAATGATAAATAATGTGGTATTAGTCGGAAGATTGACAAAAGATCCTGATTTACGCTACACCGCAAGTGGTTCTGCAGTTGGAAGCTTTACTCTTGCTGTGAACCGTAACTTTACAAACCAAAACGGCGAACGAGAAGCGGATTTTATCAACTGTGTAATTTGGCGTAAGCCTGCTGAAACAATGGCTAATTATACTCGTAAAGGAACATTATTAGGAGTTGTTGGCAGAATTCAAACTCGTAATTATGACAACCAACAAGGCCAACGTGTCTATGTGACTGAAGTTGTTTGCGAGAGTTTCCAATTATTAGAGCCAAAAAGCGCCAATGAGAATAGAAATAGCATTCAGATGTCACAGAATGACGGTACAAGCGTTCAAAACAATTTCGAGGGTAATTATGCCACGAATCAAAACAAAGGCTTAAATCAGCAAAATAACAGCCAACAAATGTCGTTTGGTGGAGATGTAGATCCGTTCGCAGGTGCAGGTAATTCAATCGACATTAGCGATGATGATCTGCCTTTTTAGGAGGTTAAAAAATGAACAGTGTAATTTTTGAGGATATAGCACGTATTCAAGCTGAAAAAAAGCAAAAGCGAAAAGAAATGCTTAAGTTAATGAATGAAAACCCAGATTGGTATAGACATCCAAAAAGCATGGTCTATCGTCAAATTAAAATGCTTGGTAAGGATATCGGTGAGCAAACAATGGATAAATCTAAACCAATCAGCTCAATTGATAAAGACAAGTTCACCATTCAAGAATATTTGTATTTGCAGTGGGTTGGTTATTCAGTGAATACAATCATAGAAGCGTTAGGAATGCCTAGAAACAAATTCTGGGAATATAAAGCTGAACATTTAAATTAGATTTATGAAATGAAAGTGAGTGTTCATTTTGCTGGAGATTTATTACACGCCAACATCCGCTATTATTGCGGATGCATTGGCTAAAACATATGAAGTTGTTTCTTTAGAAACAGCTAGAAATATTGCCAAGAAATTTAAGGCTAGTTTAAAGCAGAAAACGGACCTTTATGTGATTGAAAGCATTTTGATTGATGCTGGTTATAAAAAAGAGCCAGTGAATTTATAGAAAGGAGTGGAGGTTTGGTCGACCACAAAGAATTCTTTACTCCTTTGGAATTATGAAATTAACAACAGAAAAAATAAATGAACTGCTAGGTGTTGATGAAAGCTTTCATGCTTCCTATAAATTGATTGAAATATTAAGTAGTCCAAGCGAACGAGAACTACTATTTACCAACTTTTTTAAAGAAGAACAAGACCTTTCATTTGATTGGTTCACAGAATATTTTCAAGCGGAACATTCAGACCGAAAAGGCAAGAAACAAGATTTTACACCAGATGGAATTATTCGGGTAGCCAGTGGAGTTCTTGGGCCAACTCGTTCCAATGCAGACATTTGTGCAGGAACTGGCGGTTTAACAATTAAACGATATGCAGAAAATCCTGATGCACAGTTTTATTGTGAGGAGTTTTCAGATCGTGCATTGCCATTTCTCTTGTTTAATTTAGCAATCAGAAATATAAATGCCGTAGTTCTGCATGGTGATTCATTAAGTCGTGAGTTTAAAGCAATATACAAATTAACAAAATCAACTGAGTTTAGCTCTATTGAAATTGTTGACGAAGTACCAGCGACTAAATCGGAAACGGTCATCATGAATCCACCTTACTCGCTCCCTTGGAATCCATTAAAAGAGTATTTAGAACAAGAGCGTTTTTCGGATTTTGATGTATTAGCACCAAAATCAAAAGCGGATTACGCCTTTTTATTACAAGGTATCCATCAACTAAAAGAAAATGGTGTGATGTCTATTATTTTACCGCACGGCGTTTTGTTTCGAGGTGCTGCAGAAGAAAAGATTCGCAAGAAACTTATTGAAAAGAATCTGCTAGATGCCGTTATTGGACTACCTGCAAAAGCATTTATGAATACTGATATTCCGACGGTTCTTCTAGTTTTAAAAAAGAACCGATTGAATAAAGATATTTTATTCATTGATGCCAGCAAGGAATTTAAAAAGGAAAAGGCTTGGAATGTTTTAGAAGACGAACATGTTGCTAAAATTTTAGAAGTGTTCCAATCGAGAAAAGCAGTTGATAAGTTTAGCAGTGTAGTTACTATCGAAGAATTGAAAGAAAATGACTTTAATCTAAACATACCTCGTTATGTTGATACTTTTGAACCAGAACCTGTAAAGCCACTATCTGAAATAATGGCAGAAATGAAACAAACAGAGCAAGAGATTGCAAAGAATAATATCGAACTAGCCAAAATGATGAATGATTTAGTTGGAACTACGCCAGAAGCTGATAGACAAATAAAAGAGTTTGCTTCATTCTTTTCGGAACATGTTGGGTATAAGGATAATCAAAAACCAAAACGACGAATAAAGAGAGCAGAACCGACGGAAGGGGAGCAATTGAGCCTATTATGATTGATTTTGATAACTTTGAATGTGTCAAATTAGAAGATGTGGCAGAATTTGGAAGGGCGAAAGCAGGATACATTTATCCTGCTGGAACATCAACCATTCAAATATCGGCTACGAAAGGCCAAATAGACTTTCTAGAATATCCCAGGGAAGTACCAACAAAGGAAGTTGTGATCATTCCTCAAAATGGAATTGAGCCTAAGTATTTTAATTTAATTCTACAAAGAAATGTAGACAAATTTATTGCAAAGTATGCAACAGGTATCAATATACAAGAAAAGGAAATTGGTAATTTTCCAATAGAGTTATTCAATCGAGAAACCCAAAAAGCCTTTGTTCGGATGATGGATCATATCACGGATGAAATAGCGACGGCAGAAAATGAACTAACCATCTATAAGGAAATGAAAAAAGCTTTTCTTGGGGATTTGATGTTGTAATTTAAGAAAGTGAGTGAAGAAGATGATACCGAAGTTTAGAGCTTATTATGCCGAAAAAATGTGGTACGTGGCTAAAATTGACCTTTGGGGCGATCCAGAACAAACAACTTGTGATTTGGCTCCTTATTTACCTAAATATGATGAATTATTTGATATACCATTGATTGAGACCGCGCTCATGCAATCAACAGGACTAAAAGACGAGAACGGCGTTGAAATTTTTGAGGGAGATATTGTTAAGGTCACGGTGAATAATTATGGGACTGGTGAACGATTTGAACAAATCGATAAAGTTGTTTATGAAGACTGCAGATTTTGTTTTAATGACGGCTTTTATTACTCAGAAACTATCAAATATTCTGGATATGAAAATAAAGAAGTCATCGGAAATGTCTACGAAAATCCAGAATTATTGGAGGGAACAGAATGAGCGAGCTAGAAAAGATGGGTAATATTCTTATGGAAACAGCTTTGAATTTTACACACCCAATATTTGAAGATACGTATCCAGAATGGGGAACGGTATGTAACATCGGGGAAGAGCTAGTCAGAATGGCAAAACCAGAATTCAGCGAAAATCAGCAGGTTGTGCTGGATTGGTTGAAAGAATCATGCAAATTAAACGGATTACGTGAAGTTATCGAAATTATGGGATTTTTATCAACTACTGGTGGAAAAATGAAGTATAAGCAAGTAGCTTATGCATATGGTGATTTAAATGATGATGAATTAGCTCAAGTATTACAGTCATTTAGCCAGTGGGTTTGGGAACAGGAGGAAAAATAAATGAAATTTTATGAAATGAAAGAACCTTATTTTGCATTAATCGCTGCTGAAGATGAAAAACAATGTTTAAAACTTTACAAGGATATTGTTTGCGACGTAGAGGACGAAAAAGAGTTTTTCGAGGAAATCAAAACAATTGATAAATACGAAGCGTTCAAAATGCTTGCTAAAAGTCATACAGAAGAGGGTGACAAGACTGGCGCAGAAGAAGCTTTCAATCAGTTAGAAAATCTTGAAGAAAAAGGCGAAGTATTGCTGATTGACAGCGGTTTGCTTTAGGAGGTATCGGAATGAGTATGAGTATTCAACCAGGAGACAAAGTAAAGTATATCGGTGAAGGAGTTCCACAATACACAGACAAATTTTTAGTAGTAAAAACAGTATTAGTGAATGGGTTGATTCTTGAATTTCCTGAGAAAGACAAAAGAAAAGTTGCTCTTGAAGGCGGCGGCATTTGGAACATGAACTCATTAGTTTGCGGATTTAACGAAGTGGAGGAATCTTGTTGAATAAACGCCAAAAAAATAAGCAATTCAAAAAGTGGCTAATTAAAAACGGATATAGCGAAGATGGGAATGTCAGGTGTGTAGAATGCGGTAAAAAAATTGATATGAATGATAAGTGGCAATTAACTTATCAAGCATGTGATTCTACTTGTTATGGCAAAGCAATAAATGCATATCCATAGGAGGGAAACAGCGATGAATAAACAAGAATTGATTGAAGAGTTAGAATGCATAGAAGTTTCTACAGACAGCCTTGATTATTTGAGAGGTGCTAACTATGCAACAGAAAGAGCAATTAGTTTAGCAAAACAACTAGACGAACCGATAAAAGTTGTTGTTCCGAAGTTTGTTGCGGAATGGCTTGATAAACATAAGTATTCCACTGATATAATTGATCTCTTTTTAAGCGTTGAGTACGCAACTGATTCAGATGGGTTTGTTGCTGAAAAATGGGATTACAGCGGAAAATTTTATGATTGGTTGAGTAATAGTGCAGATATACAGTTTACGTTGTGCGACGCTATGAGGTATGGCTACGAAGTCGAGAAAGAGCAGTTGTATTGGGCGGTCAGAGGTGTTACAGATTATTTTAGATGCGACGAGAAAATTATTGTTTTTAAAAAGGAAGAAGAAGCGTTGGAAGTTGCTAATCTCATTGGTATAAATACAGAAGTTAAAAAAATGAATAGTATCGATTGCTCAGAATGCATATCAATTGAAGAGTTAAGGAATGAAAATGAAGAACCTCTATTTTATGTTGCTTTACCAAAAATCGGTGACACAGAGTTTTGTTATCTTTGGACTGATACCGATGGAGCTGTATATACACAAGGCAATAAAGGGTTATGCATCGGAAGACTGAAACATACAGAACAAGAAATCAAAGCAATTGATGAACGTTACTGGCTGTTTGCTGTGAAAGTGGATGGTGAATAAATGAAACGCAACTGGAAAAGAGTAATAAATAAAGTTAGTGGCATTGCAATAATGATTCTTGTAGCCAAAGCAACCGTGAGCTATTTCGTGTATGGCAATGACATAACAAGCAGTGACCTCGTTTATTTCCTTTCATGCTCGTTTATTTTGGGATTAGGGCTATATTTAGGAGGTTCCAGCGTATGAGTTATCCAGAAGTTTATATCATAGGAAGGCAAGTCGATGGAGTGTATGTTGAATACTTACATGGAGCAGAGCAAGCCGATTTATTTTTCGATTATGCGATAGCTTGTGATGAAAGAAATCATATGAATAAAACCAATATGAAAGATGGCGCTTGGGAAATTTTAAAGTATGGAAGACCAATCACGATTGAGGTGCAGAAATGAAATCGCTAAGTGAAAAAGCAGAAGATTTTTTACAAGATAAGTACAGAAAAACATACTCATACGCATTGAAAAAAATTGGTTACGATATCAGAAACGCAATTCATCAACAAAAAGAATTAACTGAGCCTAGATACATGGACACACTAGATATAGAAACATATACAGCAGAATTAATCGCAACAATGGACTATCTGCATGACAGACAACTTAAATTAATTTTAGGAGATGATGATTAGTTGCGGACGTCAACATTTAACTATATCAAAGATATTTTAGGAGACTATTATAAAACCGATGACTATATTCGGCAACGCGAAGAAGAATTACGTTATCCATTTAGAGAAAGTGATTTGAACAGTGGCATTAAAGGATCACACGGAAATAATGAAGCTGCTGCCAATTTACTTATTACGATTGAACTAGACAGGCGGCTAGCAAGCTTAGAACGGAATAAACGCATCATTGACAAAGTGCTTAGTGAATCGTGTGAGGATACCATCACTATCATTCAAGAACTTCATTTTAAAAAACGGCCTAGATTCACTATGCAAGGATTAATTGATCAAGGGAAAATATTTTGTAGTAGAAGAAAGGCCTTCGAATTACAAAGAATATTTTTTGAAGAAATCGCAAAAGAATTAAATTTAGATATATAATTTGCACTATTTGTGCACTATCGAGGTTATTTCACATGGTAAATTAGTAGTGTGAGAAGTGTAAGGAAATCAAAAATAAATATTATCTCGTTGCTAACACTGATCACACTATCACTCGCAAACTGATACGTTCTCTTAGAGGGGAGGTGAAGAGCCTTCTCTTTTTTTCTACAGGTTTGCAAGTGACAAATAGTTACTAGAGATGCAGTAACTACCTTATGCAAGGTAAAGCGTAGTAAGCGAGGCTAGGCGCGGTATTTTAGCCCAGCATCTGAAGATATGACACTAACCAGAACTCTGCGGCAGCTGCTTACGCACGAGAGCAATTCCTAAACTCATAGAGTAGCAGCTAGGTACGTTTAGGATAAACTTGATCAATTGTTTTTGCTGGTGTTTGATTGATCGGTCACTGTGGTGGAATATAGACCATACCAAGGTGCAAATCCTTGCCAGTGACATAATCATTTTAGCCGTGAAAGTCTGCGAAAGCTACGTCCTGATGGGAAAACATTCTGACGAGAGTGTGTAAAGGTTAATTTGATTTATTAGCAATTGCTAGAAGGTCGCTCCTTCTGGTTTGGCGTGTAGCATTGTGGTAATGCAACTTACTTCGTGTGAGATAAGATGCGGGTTCGAATCCTGTCACGCCAATAGGTAGCATAGCTACTTAAATAATATAGATCGTCAATGAATGTTCGGACAAACAAATTGGCGCTACTACCTTTCACTAGGACTGCATTTATATGCAGTCCTTTTTGTTTTAATTGTAGTAGGGTTTTCATTTTGAAAGGGGAAATGTCAAATGGCAAAAGCAAAGAAAGAAGAAGTGCAGGAAACAAAGACTGCTAAAAAGAAACCAGCAGTTAAAGAAGTTGAGCAACCTGACAATGTGGAAGTAACTGAAGAACCTGTTGAAGCTAATGAAATTACAACAGGGACTATTAAAGTTGGTGACCTAACAATTAGTAATGAAGGTATTAAATACGAATCTACTAATGATGAAGCACCACAAACAATTGAACGCCAAACACCATTTGGGGTTGAGGTGTGGGATCCTATCGAAAAGCGCACCGTGTTGAAAGATGCCTAAGTATTGCCGCCAAGAAGGTTGCCGTACTCTATTAGAAAAGGGTAGCTACTGCGACGAGCATAAGCGAAAGAAGCGAGTGATCAAACGTTACTATTCTAAAAACAAATCATTCTACAAATCAGATGACTGGAAAAGCGTTGCTGATGCTGTCCGCTTTCGTGATAAGTATAAATGTACAATTTGTCATAAACCTGTGTTTGGTCGTGATAGTCAAGTGGATCATATCAAGCCAATTTGGTTGAATCCAAATATAAGATTAGACATGAACAACTTACGTTTGGTTTGTGCAACGTGTCATCCAAAAGTTGAATATCGTCCACAAACGCAAAAAGAAATTGAAATGAAAAAAAATTATAATCCCGCAGATTATTTTTAAGCCCCCCTCTGAAATTAATTTAAATTTTTTTTCATGGGGATAGGGTAGGGGGACCTCTTTAGACACCTCCAGAGCATTTTCAAAAAAAGAAAGGGGGGTAAAAATGGCTGGACGTAAAAGTAAAAAACAAAAAATCCTTGATGAAGCCTTGCAACATAAGGAATTTGAGCGAATGCGTATCATAGAAATATTAAAATCATTAGGAAAGTTCACGCCTGCTTTGAACCCTTTGATTGAAATGTATCTGGATGCGTGTGAAGTCTATCATATCAAGTATTTAGAGTGGAAAGACAGTGGTTTTAAATCCACAAAAGTTCACACAAACAAAAATGGGTCAAGAAACGAAATTAAGCATCCTTTGGCCCAACAAGTTGAAGTTTGGAGTGAGAAAAAAACTAAGTTATTAAACCAACTAGGCCTTGATATGAAAAGCGGTGGCCTTGATTATGTTGATCCTTTAGCAAGTGAAAATGCTAAGAAAAAAGAAGAAGCTAAAAAAGATGAACCACAAACAAATAATCGTTTGGTTGAATTTAGAAAGATGCGTGGTGGTCAATCATGATTGATATGACTGTCAATTATGCTGATAAATTTGCCAAATCGGTTCGCAGACACAAAGAACGGTATCCAAAATCAATCTATTTAGCAGTTAAACGATATAACAAGTGGAAGAAACGGAAAGATATTTTCTTTGATCTGGAAAAAGCAAATTTGATGCTAAGTTTTACCGAATCATTTTATAAACATTCAACTGGTGAATGGTCGGGGCAACCGCTCGAATTAGAAGATTGGCAGAAGTTTTATTTCTCAAATATTTATGGTTGGCAAAAATGGTCTGATAAGTGGCAACGAAATGTTCGTGTTATTCGTAAATCATACCTGCAGGTGCCAAAGAAAAACGGTAAGTCTTTAATGGAAGGCGCGCCAATTTTATATGGAATGTATGGAGAAGGTGTGAAGGGCGCCCAATTTTACTGCCTAGCCGCTGATTTTGACCAAGCGCAAAATGTTGCCAATCCTTTAGCAACCGTTATTGAAAACGATAATGATTTACTTGATGGTACACGTGTTTATCGGAAAGAAAAGAAAGTAACGACTATCAGTTACGCTTTCTTTGAAGATGATTTCAAATATCAAAACAATTTGCGTGTGTTATCTAAGCGTGAAAAAGTCGATGGTAAAAATACTTATATTGTTGTTGCCGATGAAGTTCACGAGTGGGAGGACACGTCGAGATATGATGGTTTGAAATCAGGACAAGCTGCACAACCAGAACCATTATTTTTAGTTTGTTCTACTGCTGGTAAAAACAGTGGGGCCTTAGGTGTTCAAATTTATCAAGATAGTAAACATATTCTTGAAGAAGATAATGACGATGACTGGTTCATTATGATTTATGAACCAAATAAAGGTTACAACTGGGAAGATGAAAAAGTTTGGGAAATGGTCAATCCGAATTTATATGTCTCGTTTGATATCACTTTTTTACGTGGGGAATTTAAAGATGCCTTACGAAATCCATTTAGGAAAGCCGAGTTTCTATCAAAGCATTTGAATGTTTTTGTCAATTATGCCGAAAATTATTTTGATAAAGAACAAATTGATAATTGCTTGGTAGATGATTTAGGAGATATTACAGGCGAACAAGTCGCTATCGGTATTGATTTATCCAGAACAACTGACTTGACATGCGTATCAATTAATATTCCAACCTTTAATGATGAAGGTGAAAGCATTATAAAAATAAAACAAATGTATTTTGTACCAACGCATAATATTGAAGAAAAAGAAAAATTAAGAAATGTTCCTTATCAATATTATGCAGAACAAGGTTTTGTAACGCTTTGTGAGGGTCGTACTGTTGATTATGATCTTGTCTATAACTATGTCATTGACATGTACAACAAATACGAATTAGACATTATTCAAATCAATTATGATCCAGCTATGTCTGAAAAGTTAGTGGAACGTTTTGAAATGGAAGGATTCAATACGGCCGAAGTAGGTCAATATCCATCAGTAATGAATGAAATGCTAGATGATTTTGAAATACTAGTAGATAACGGACGAGTTCAAACTGACAATCCGTTATTTATTTTTTGTACCAACAATACAACAGTTGTAACGAATATACAAAGTCAAAAAGCGCCCAGCAAAAGAAAGTCACCAGAACATATTGATGGTTTTGTGGCTTTTTTAATTGGTCATAAAGATTCAATGGATTTAATGGTGGAAGTTGGAAGCGAAGAAGAATATGAGGATTATATTAAACAGCTTTACAACAGAAAATAACTGAAAGGAGGTGGGAATTTGGGAATTAGATCATGGTTCAATCAAAGATTTCGTATGTCGAGTAAGAAAAAAGTATTAGGTAGTTCAATACTTGCGAATCAATTTGTCTTGGGTGACGAAAATATTTTATCTTCTAGCGACGTTTATCACTATCTTTTAGCAATTTCCAATATGTTTGCTTGTGGATCGTGGACAATCGAAAAAGAAGATGGAAAAGACATTAAGGGAGCCAAAGAACTGCAGAGTTTGAAACATCCAAATGGTTATTTAACCGACTTTGAATTCAAACGTTTGCTTGTAAATGTCTATTTGTTACAAGGAGAAGTATTTGTGGTGAAAGACGGTAAACAGCTTCACATCATGAAGGGAATTACACCAGAAATATCAGAAGAAGGTATCAAACAATTTAAATATGACGGCCATACGCTTTATCAAAATGAAGTTCGCCAAATTAAAAATATTGGATTATCGAATAATTATGGCAATGGACTGATTGATTTAGCTAGAGATACTTTAGAAGGGGTCATGAATGCAGAAAAAGCTTTGACAGAAAAATATAAAAAAGGCGGCTTGTTGGCGTACTTACTGAAATTAGATACTCATTTGTCACCAAAAAACGCAATGCAAAACGCAATGCTTGATGCCATTCAAGGACAACTAGAAGAAATTCCAGACGAAGGAAAGACTGTCATTATTCCGTTGTCTAAAGGTTACGCCATCGAAGGATTCGAAAGTCCTGTTCAAGACGATAAAATTCTTTCGTATTTAAATGTCTATAAACCAGAACTTGCAAAGTTTTTAGGTTTTGATCCTGACGCATACAATCAATTATTAAAAGTTGATTTAGAGAAAGCAGCGATTTATTTAAAAGCATTCGTTGTTGATCCGATTGTTCAGAATGTCTGTGAACATTTAACGGAACTATATTTTGGACCAGAATCAACAAATCGTATTTCTTTAACAATTGATATTAAAAAGTATTTAACAATGTCACAAAAAATCACAAATACGCAAGGTTTAGTTCGTACTATGGTTTATACACCTGATGATGCACGCGTGGATTTAGGTGCCGAACGATTAAATACAGAAGAATCAACCAAGCTCTATGCATCGAAAGATTTGATTGGGCTAGATGAACTAACCGAGCTTAACAAGTCTAAAATGGAAGAAGGTGATTCAACTGGATAAGTTGGAAATTAGAAGTTTTGATATTAAAAACATGACGACGCGTTCCCTAGATGATGGCAGTGAATCAACTGTAGTTGAGGGGTACGCGTCTGTTTTTAACTCACGTACGAACATAGATGGTTGGTATGATGAAGAGATTGCACCTGGTGCATTTTCCGAATCACTAGCAAAAAACAAAGATGTTCGCTGCTTATTCAATCATGATTGGAATTACGTGTTAGGCCGTAAAAGTGCTAATACATTAATTATTGAAGAAGATTCAAGAGGGTTGCATTTTGAGGTTACATTGCCGAACACCACATTTGCGAATGATTTAAAAGAATCAATGTCGCGTGGTGATATTAATCAATGTAGTTTTGGTTTCTGGGTAACTGCACAAGAAGAGGACTATTCTGGTGATGTTCCACTTATTAGAATTACCAATGTTGATTTGTGGGAAGTCTCAATTGTACCTTTGCCTGCATACGAAGATACTGAAGCTTCATTAAGAAGTAAGTTCCAAGAAAAAAACATTGAAACAATTAAATTAAGAAATAAAATTTTAAAAACGATTGGAGAATATAAATAATGAAAATGCGTAAAATTTTAGAAAAACGAGCTGCTAAATTAAAAGCAAAATTAGCTTCAATGGAAGAACGTGCAAAAAGTGAAACTTTAACACGTGATGAATTAAGTGATATTGAATCACAAGTGGAGGAAGTCACAGCAGAATTAGACGAAATCAACGATGCTATCGCAGAATTGCCTGAAGAAGATGTGACAGAATTAGGCGATGTCGTAGATGATTTAGGCGCAGCAACTGATGAAATTGTTGAAGAAGTAGACGGAAAAGGCACTGAAGAAGATGATTTAGAACCAGCTGACGATAAAGAACGCAGCCGTGTTTTAGATATTATCGGGAAAGGTATTTCAAGTCGGGGAGAAGAAAAAGTGAAAAAATTAACTCAACGTAGCGCGTTCTTACGCTATTTGGCTGGTCGAATTACACCTAATCAAGCTCGTTCATTTGGTGTTGGTTTTAACAACGGTAAAGTATTGGTGCCACAAGAATTAAGTAAAGAGATTATTTCTTACCTACAAGAAGAAAATCCTTTGCGTAAATTTGCAAGTGTTCATCAAACTAAAGGAACTCAAGGTTTCCCAGTACAAGTAAAACAAGCCGAAGCAAATACAGTTACTAGTGAACGTGATGAAAATAATTTAATTCCATTTACTGACATTGAATTTGATGATGTTTACTTAAACCCAATCGAATTTGATGCAATTATTAAAGTCACGAAGAAATTAACGCATATGTCAGACTTTGACATTGAAGCTATCGTGTTAGATGAACTAAAGAAAGCGTACTTGCGTAAAGAAACATTCTGGTATTTTTCAAGTCCTGATAACAAAGGAGCATTAGCTAAAAAAGCCGTAGCCTTTACTGGTAAAGGTGACAATGATTATTTAAAAGTTGTTCAATTAAAAAATGCTTTACCGACTGCTATGCGTTCAGGCGCTCGCTTTATGATCAATCGTGCAGCACAAACATTGTTGGAATCCATGCTAGATAGCACTGGTAATCCAATTCTTAAAGATGCTGGGAATGATGATTTTGATTACAAGTTATTTACTTATCCAGTAGAAGTTACAGACTACGCAGATAAATACAATGAAACTACGAAGAAATTCGATCCAACAGTACCAGTGATCTATTTCGGTAATTTCTCTTATTTCCACATTCAAGATGTTATTGGCTCATTGGAAATTGAAAAATTAACTGAACTATTTGCGCGTGAAAATAAAGTCGGGTTTAAAATTTATCATTTAAACGATGGTCAATTAATTTATGGGCCGTTTGAAACACCTGTTTATAGCTTAGACTTAAGTACAACCCCAGCACCTAATCCAGGTGAATAATTATGGAAATTAATCTAGAAGATTTTAAATCTCATTTACAATTTGAGGAAGGCATGGATGATGCCATGCTTGAATTTTATTTGGATATGGGTAAGAAATATGCAAAAAGGGCAACTGATGATGAAAATTCGTCAGTTGCCTATTATATTGCATCCATTTTTTGGCTGTATAAAGTGCCAGAAGCTGAAATGGAGAATGCCTTTAATGCTTTAACGCCATTGATTTTAAGTGAAGGGCTGGTGGTAGATGATGCCAAAAGTAACGCTAAACAGAATGAAATGGAAAGCTGAACTTTGTAAACAAGTTCCTGGTTTAGATGACAATGACAGACCAGCGATTATACATGAGAAAATTCGAGATATTTTTTATGTTGAGTTAGGTATTACCTCACAAGAAAAATATTTATCAAAACAAGCCAAAATTGATGTTGTGAGAAGAATCAGAGTTCGTTTCGATAAATCTATCACAGAAACAAAAAACACGCTTAGAATCGATTCTGTGACCTATAAAATCACTCGTATTTATACAGATATGGATAAACGAGAAATGGAGTTGAGTTTGGCTTATGTCGATTAGTTTTGAGAAATTAAGGGCAACGCTAAAAACAGTAGGTGTACCTGTGACACGTGACAAAGCGGAAAAAGGAACGGACTATCCATATATCGTGTATTCCAATGTTAGCAAAGGTAAAAAGATGGCTTCCTCTAAAGTTCATAGGCGATTGCCATATTATCAAATTTCTTTCTTTACAACAGGTACAGAAAAAGATTTGACTGATTTAGAAAATGCGTTGGAAAACGCTGGTATTTCTTATGCTGATTTTGTAGGTATTCAGGGTGATGAAAACGATGATACAGTGACAAATTTTTATACGTATGTGAGGTGTATAGAAAATGGCCAATAATAATGGATTTGCGGATATGGGAGACTATTTGGGTACTCTTGCACAAGTAGACCCAACAAAATTGTCGTTGGAATCATTAACGAGTGCTGCCAATTTTTATAGAGAGCAGTTGCTGCCCAAAATACCTAAATCACTATTAAAGAAAAAACATATGGCTGATCAGGTAAAAGTCATTATTGAAGATGACCAAGTACAAGTTGCGTTTGAAGGAACTGCCTTTTACTGGCGATTTGCTGAAAATGGAACAAAGAATCAAAAAGCCCAGCATTTTGCTAGTGGTACGTTTGAACAAAATAAAGATCAGATTGAAAAAATCATGACACAACAAATATTAGATTTATGGGAAGGATGAGTAATTTGGGAAAACAAGATGTGTATTATTTTGAAGGATTAGATGACATCTTAATTGCCATGATGGCAACGCCTGATGAAGTTGGGGTGGCACCAACTTATAGTGAAGTAATTAGATTACCAATCGCTACAAAGTTAGGTATTAAGGGAAATGGAACAGCTTTAGAAAAATGGGCTTCAAGTAAAATGTTTCGTCGTGTGAGCCGTGAAACAAAACATGAAATTGGATTGGATCACGTGGGAATTCCTATCGAAGTGATGGATGAGCTAAAAGGCTTAATTGCCCAGGCTGGTGTTACTTTTGGAAAAAATACGGCGCGTGAATTTCCTTATTTCGCCTTTGGATTTATTGGAAACATTGAAGATGGGGGGAAGAAAGTAGTTTGGTACCCTAAAACACAATTATCAAATGTCATTGATGAAGAATATACTACTGCAGAAGACGAAACAAAAATTGATGATGTAACTGCTAATTTTGTTTCAGTCGGTTTGAAGCATAACAATGTTATGTATTCAAGCTTTGATTCTAACCGATCAAGTGCAAAATCAGGGGACTTTGAAAAATTCATTGCACAACCTATTTACGATGAAGAACAATGGAAAAAATTAGTAACTCCATCAACACCTGGGGGTGGAGGTGAATAATGGCAAAGTTAGCTGATTATGGGATTGTCGTTTCAGATACACCAACTGTCACAATTAAAGGTCATCAGTTCCCAATCTTGTTAACCATGGAAACCATGGAGCATATTGCGGATATTTATGATGACGACTATTCAAAATTTGAAGAAGATATGAACGCAATGCTAAATAAGAGTGGTGGACGTATCTCTTCAAAAGAATTATCTGCTTCGGATTTAAAGATCATGCGTGCTTTAATTTATGGCATGTTAAAAACTGGCGGATTAGACGAAACACCAGAAACAATTTTTAAATTCTTAGGAATGAATTCTACGGTTGTTGAAGTTTATGGGGCCTGCATGGAGGTATTCGCAGCACAGAATTTTCAAGATGTTGATGTAAAAAAATCCAAGAAGCCACAAGATTATCAAACTCCGCAACAAAAGAAAAACAAAAAGAAAAAACACAAACGGAAGTAGGAACGCCATGGGCGTTTTATCTGTATGTAGCCCTTACTCTTTTAGGATGGAGTGAGGGTTTCTTTTTGAAATCAACACCGAACTTGTGGCTTAAGTCATACATACAGTGGTTAACGAGTAATACGGAGTTTGAACCACCTGCAAGTGTGACTATGGATAAAAGTCCTTGGTGGTAGGAAAGGAGCGCTAACGTGTCAAAGAAAGAATCTGATGTTGTCTTAAATTTTAAGACAAACGGAGAAGTCAATTATTCTCGAACAATCAAAGATATCAACAAAGAAATGAACTTAGCGGCTACCGAGTACAAAAACCAGGTATCCGCTATGGATAAAGATGCAACACAAACAGAAAAATTAACGGCAACTAAGAAAAAGCTTGAAAAGCAATTATCTTTAGCTGAACAAAGAACCAAATTATTACGTGAGGAATACGAAAAATCAGTTAAAGAAACTGGGGAGTATTCAGAGCAATCACAAAAGCTTTACAAACGCTTGTTGGAATCAGAAACAGGTGAAAATAAATTACGATCTGCATTAGAAAGTACCAACGAAGCCTTGAAAGAACAAGGTGACTTGTCTGTTAAGACTGCCGAGAAGTTAGCTAAAATTGAAAAAGCTGGGGACAAAATGAAATCTGTCGGTAAGAAGATGACTGTTGGTTTAACAGCACCGATCATGGGAATTGGCGCCGCTTCTATTGCTGCGTTTAAAGAATTAGATGAAAATTTAGACAGTATTGCTACAGCAACAGGAGCAACTGGTGATCAATTGGAATCATTGCAAGGTAGTTTTAAAACAGTTACTGGTCAGATACCAGCAGATATGCAAGACATATCAACAGGTATTGGAGAGGTAAACACTCAATTTGGATTTATGGATAAGCAATTAGAAGATACTACTGAACGAATGCTTAAATTTGCTGAAATTAATGGTGCAGATGTATCTCAATCAACAATAAATGCCAAAAAGTCAATAGACTTGTTTAGATTATCTGCAGAGGATATACCTATGGTTCTTGATAGCATTACAAAAACTAGTCAAGATACTGGGGTTGGCGTTGATCAATTATTTGATGCAGTAAATAGAGGAGCGCCCCAACTAAAAGCGATGGGCTTTGAGTTCTCGGAAGCAACGACATTAATTGGCCAAATGGAAAAATCTGGTATAGATTCAGCAAGCACACTTAGCTATCTAGGGAAAGCTAGTGTAGCTTATGCAAAAGACAATAAAACTATGCAAGATGGCTTGAGCGGAACAATAGCAGCCATTCAAAGTGCCACAACGGAACAAGAAAAAATAAACATTGCTAGCGAAGTTTTTGGTACTAAAGCCGCGCCTAAAATGGTTGAAGCTATTGACAGTGGTGCGTTGTCAATGGACGGTTTTGCCGATTCAGCTAAAAATGCTAAAGGAGCAGTAGATGAGACATTCAATACTATACAAGACCCAATAAACCAAGCGAAAATTGCACAAAATCAATTTAAGGTTGCAATGGGAGAACTCGGAGAACAAGTACAAATTGCACTTCTTCCTGCTTTTGAAGCGGCAACGAATGCCATTAAGAAAGTTTCTGAATGGTTTAACGGACTGACCGACAATCAAAAGCAAACAATCATTACCATTGCAGGTGTAGTCGCGGCTATTGGACCAGTCTTGGTGGTTTTAGGAACACTTGCTAGTTCCATTAGTAGTCTGATTCCAGTAATTGCCTTTATTGCTTCACCTATTGGAATTGTAATTGCTGCACTAGCAGCTTTTGTTGCTGGAATTGTGATTGCTTACAACAAAGTAGGCTGGTTTAGAGATTTTATCAATACATCCTTTAATGTGATCAAAGATATAGTGGTTGGTGTATTCAAAGTTTTAGCAGATACGACAAAATCTACTTTTGATTTCATCACAGGCTTTATTGGCGGCGCTATGGATGGTGCTGTAAAAATCATTAGTGATTACGTCAACGCGATTACAAGAATTTTTGGCGGCATCATAGATTTCGTTACAGGAGTGTTTACAGGTGATTGGTCAAGAGCGTGGCAAGGTATTGTTGATATTTTCGGCGGTATTTTTGAAGGAATTACTGCAGTAGCCAAAGCACCAATTAACGCTATGATTACTCTAATTAATGGTTTTTTAGGTGGTTTAAACAATATCAAAATACCAAAATGGGTACCTGGCGTTGGTGGCAAAGGATTTAGCATTGCGAAAATTCCATATCTTGCTGAAGGCGGTCATATGATCAATGGACAAGCAATCGTTGGTGAAGCTGGTCCTGAATTATTAACCGCCAAAAATGGCAAGACTACAGTCACACCACTTTCACAAGACGAAAAAGCGCGTGGAATTGGTGGTGCGTTAAAAGGCAATTCTACTGTTAATAACTATGTGACAATCGGTCAAGTAGATGCAAATAATCCGAGCGAAATCAACCGTTTGAACAGAAAAATGTTTCAAGCGAATGTCTGGAATAATTTAGCGACAGGAGATGTGTAAAAATGGATAGATATACGCCTAATTTTGTATGGAAAGGAGCAAATGCTCTTTTAGATTACGGCTTAACTATTGAGTCTGAATTACCTGAAATTGTCGCTAAACCAAGATATAACGAAATCACTGTTATTGGCAGTAACAGAGTGCTGAACGAATGGTTTGGTGATTATGAACCATTTGATTTAAAAATTAAAGATGTCAGCGTTAGTTATGAACGTTTGCCAGAAGTGAAACGATGGCTTAGTGGACAATCTGAATTAATCACTCATAACAATGTGAATGTGTATGTTAATGCAGTATGTAATATTAACAATGAAGTTGAATATGTCAACGAATGGGGAACTTTTTATTCATTTGAAATAACTTTTCGTTGCGAACCTCTAAAAAGAAAAGTAAACGAACCTTTCATAAATCTAAATAAGGGTGAAAATACTGTAATAAACCATGGCGATGAGGTTTCTCAACCGTTAATTGAAATCCATTCCAATGGTGGCGATATTGAAATTAATTGTGGTAAGAACACGTTAACCATATTAGATACAAATGCTGGTTTGCTGTCATTAGACAACGAAATGGCTGTTTGTACGCAAGATGGACGTATTCAGCGAACGAAAGGCAGTTGGATAAAAATGCTACCAGGTAAAAATAAAATAATGGTAACAGGAAATATCGCTAGTATAAGAATGAAGATAAGGAGTGTATTTTTTTGATCAATCCAATTTATATTTATGAAAAAGTGCCAATTGACTTATCCGAAAATGGGGTTTCTCTTTTAGATTGGGCAGATGCTCCAGAAATTACTCGTTCATTAAATAGCGAATATTCGTTTTACGGAAATTATTCGTTAGTAGGGAAAAATAATAACCAAATAAAAAAAGGATATTATTTGAAAGCGATGGTATCGGACGGATCATGGCAATATTTTAGAATCAAATCAGTTGATAAGAATCTACATTCTATTTCTATTAAGGCTCTACACATTGGTTATGAAGCCAACCGAAATTTTATCCAAATGGCATATACGGCAAACGGCACTGGTAAGCAGATTATGGAAAATCTAAAATCCAATTTAGCGTTTAAACAACCATTTATCTATGAAAGTAATATCAATACGCGGCATCAGTTTACTGCAAAAGAAGTAAATCCAATATCTGCAATTATTGGGCAAAATAACGGCAATGAGAATCTAACAGGAGTTACTTCTGGCGAGTTAGATATGGATAATTACAGACTAATGTTAAAAGATAGAATTGGTGAGGATAACGGTTTTAGGATAGACTTAGGTGTTAATTTAGAATCAATAAAAGAGACTGTTGATGACTTAAATGTTTTCAACAGTCTCTATTTAATTGGCGGGACACCTGATGATGTTAACTATAACGAAGATCAAGAGCCAGTAACATTTGCCTTTTTGGAAACAAAGGGAGTAAACGATGAAAATAGACGTATTACCAGTAGAACAAATAGTGAATGTAAAACTATAGAGGAATTGAAGAAGTGGGGTCAATCACTCTTTGATAAAGAGCGAATACATGAACCAAAAGTCACTCATGAAATTAATATGGTTACTTTGGAAAATACGATTGAGTACCAAAAACTTTACGGCAAGATGATGAAGTTGAATTTCGGAGATACTGTTTATTGTGATATTGAATATAACGGTATAACTGGGGTTAAAGAACGAGTAACAGAATGTACGTGGCTTCCTACTTTAGGTAAGTATAAAAATATCGTGTTAGGAAACGAAATAAAATCTTACACAGATTCAGTAAATACCGCAGTTAATCAAATAACTAAAAAACTGGAAGTTAAAAGCGAAGATTTGCAAAATGCAATAGTGAATGCTACCCAATGGATAACAGGAACAAAAGGTGGCTATGTTCGTTTTCGCCCTAAAGATGCTCCAGAAGAAATTTTAATTATGGATAGACCAAATGCAAATGATGCAAAAAAAGTATGGCGTTGGAATCTAGGAGGTCTCGGCTATTCGAACAATGGAGTAAATGGCCCGTTTGAAACAGCTATTACTCAAGATGGCTCAATTGTTGCGAATTTTATTACTGCAGGTATTCTAACAGGGATTTTAGTGCAGGGTGTGGCTTTAAAAACATTAGATGATAAAGATTTCCAAGTTGTTATGGAAGGTGGCAAGGTTTCTTTCGAGAGAAAGAGAGTAAGTACTGGACTAAATGATGTTCATGGCGAATTGTTTGGTGACATTAAGGCCACTTATGATGGAAGCGGAAAAAATGCAAATGGATTCGCTGTTAGACAAAAACCTGGTTACATTTTTTCAATCAATACGATTAGCAAAAATAATGATGTACAATCAGTTCCAATTATTCAAATACCGGCAGATGCTCATCCAGATAATAGGAAAGTAAACAGTTACGCATCCTGGACGCATGATGGTAAGTTCAGTGTTTCTGGAAAAACTACACTCAAAAGTGAAATGGATATTAGCGGTATTTTAACAGGAACTATCGCTAAATTTGATAAGGTCTACATCGGCGGTAAGGAAGTCATCCCTGGCCAAAATGGCGGTGGCGGTTCTGGAGCTGGTACAGGCGGTTATCCATCCGAAGTTACAAGTGATGCAGATAAATTTGCTTGGGACTTATGGAGTTACCTTTTAGCTAACGGATACAGCAAAGCAGCTGCTGCAGGTATTCTCGGAAATGTTCAAGGTGAAGTTGGCTCAAGTATGAACCCAGATACCGAGCAAATAGGCGGTCCAGCTTACGGATGGGTTCAATGGGATGGTTCAGCGTATCCATTGGTAGGCGCCCCAACTTGGAATGGTCGAGAATATGTACAACGCTTAATCGCAGCTGCAGGTATCAAACAAGACTATAGGA
>OJXJ01000027.1_pt1 | contig 64691 bp, 60 predicted proteins | sample 1600691 | NCBI WGS metagenome assembly OJXJ01 (sample SAMN04436929, study PRJEB24849) | human gut metagenome | biome: human gut; feature: NICU; material: stool | host: Homo sapiens | place: USA: Saint Louis, MO | collected 2012-06-05 | reverse complement strand
AAAAACCCCGCCATAGGCGGGTTCTTCTAAATAGTGGTGCCGGACTCGGAATCGATGTTTTGTTTTATTTTTATGATTTGCAATCAAAATTTTTGATTTGATTATATTTATACCCTCATTTGTACCCTCATTCCCGATTGGTATGAATCCGAAACCCGAATCGGTGACGATAAGGGGGATACTCGCCTCAGGCTGATGTGTTGATACTTTATGATGGTCCTTTGTTTGGTGACGCTCCTGGTACGTTACAGAATCCAGTAACAAACCACCAGAAGAAAAGCACCAGGAACGCCAGTATCATTTTGTCCATAAGCAGGCGAACCTGGCAAGGGGTTTGTTTAACACTGCACTGGTACTGACATTTCACATATGCGCAGGCCCCTGATTACTGTCCGGATGCCAGCATTCCAGGGTAGTGACGGGCGATGATGTCATTCAGCTTATCGACCAGTTCTTGCCGCTTAAAGGTGATATGAGCAGTTCCCTTCTGAAAGTATTTGATTGCAAACATCTCATCCTCGTAACGATTGCTGTGCCTGTTTTCATGGATATGATCGGCGAGACGACGGGTGACGTCGGCACGGTTGTCGGGAACCGGTTTTCCGTCCAGAAGCATCAGCATCCGCTCAAGGTCAGCTAACCGATCGTGTTGCCTGCCCCAGAGAAGCCCAAATCCCCACCGGTCACATTTGACTAGTCCACTGACGATGATTTTCCCTCCAAATTTACAGGGGCTGTTCGTCTTAAAATCCCAGCTCAACCCTTTGAAGACGTTAATGACACCCCGCTCAAACACATCACCTTTATTCAGATGCAGTTGCTCAAAAGTGCTCAGAATGTTGGCTTCGCTGACTGCAGGAATGTTCTCTCCCTCAAGGTTTCTGTACCACTGATCACGCGCCTGAGCGTCCATGATGGAAAGCATCCCTGACTTTTTCATTAAATCGCGCCATATACCACGATCGAGATTACGGGTAATGGCTTTCATCGCTGTTTCTCTTTTTTCCATCAGCCAGCAGCCACAGCGAAAGTCCTGCTTCATAGCCCAGTCCAGCGCGGTTTTGCCACCGATACTGCGGGTCAGGGTTGAAATATCGTCGAGTTGTTGCATTAGCTCTTCGATCTGCGCCAGCGCGGCATTACGTCCGGTGACGATGCGTTCAATGCTGGTCGAGCAAATCACATCGGTATGGTCGGTTAATATTTCGGGTTCGGTGAGAGTGAGGTCTGGCATCGTTTCTTTCCTTTTATAAAATAAAACGTCAGTCGGTCAGGACTGGCGCTTATGTGCGTGTGATAAGTCTGGCTCGGGGGCTAATCTGTTCTGGCCTGTTGCAGAAGCTGCAGATGGCGGAGATCCCGAACATCTTTGAGCGCCTGTTCAATCCAGGGCAACAACTTTGCTGAGCCGGTGTTGCCTTCGTCGTTGTCGAAGATGATCCTCGTACCGCTATCGATATTGTCCTGCAGCCAGCCAGCCAGCCAGTCAGACTATCGAGAGCGATTTCAGTGGTTAACTCTGGAAATAGATATTTTTGTGGTGATTGATGTTGGGTTACCAGTCAAATGTGGGAAAACCTGGCAGCACTTCGCCACAGGCATCAGGATGAATAATGCTGACGGAGTAACGACGCATAAGTGCTACCACCAGACGACGACAGGCTTTCGACAAACCGAGGCGTTTTAGCCGCAACACCGGAAATGACCACGCGCTCAGACGGAGCAGATAGCCGGTGCCCGAAAAATGGATCCATTCTGACTCGCTAAAGTCTTCATGCTGATGCGACTGTTTGTACAGCAGGGTGTTGTCGGCTTCGGTGATATGCGCGGTACTGCAATGGATACCGGTAAGGTGGGCGGCGGGTAGTAATGGATCTTCAACAACCCGCTTTCCGGGGGTATCAGCAATACGAAGTGAATATCCGTTGTCGCAGATCGCGTTAATAATGTCGTTCAGTTCAATGCCATCGATATCCACGATGATACGACCCATGTTGAGGGCCAGTATATTGATAGCATCGGCTTCTGCCGTCAGGGATAGTTTCATGAATGTTGCTCCTGAGCTGCATTTCCAGCGATGAGAAGAGTGATCCTTTTATACCCGTTACGTTGCATCAAACCCGTTGCCCGTCTGGCCCGGAGAATATCAATCACCCCGATAAAAGGGGACTGATGCTTAATGGAGAAACCGGGACGATCAATCCGCACCAGTTCAGATTTTTCAACGAGAAAATTGAGTGCATCTGACAGTGAGATACCGGCGTCAATATATTGCGTAATAATCTTCTCATCGGAAAATTGCGTGTCGCTAAGCGAAAGGCCGTAATGTCTTTTTAACAGATACGTAAGAAGTTGCTGCCAGATTTCAACGGGCGTCGGGTGTGACGGTGCCTTCCGCGTCGGGATGGCGGATAAGGTCTGCATAATGAAATGTTCCTGAATGAAGTCGGGTTAAAAAGAATGAGGGATTATGGGGTGGGATTACCGGGTTATGCTGTTGTCTGGTGTCGGATACATTGCTGTATAAATGTAGCCATGTGATCCGAGGGAATCTGCTTCACAGGTCAGCCCTTTTGCATATAACGTGACACAGTGCTGATGGCGGGGATTGAGCTCACCGGAAACCAGCATTAATTCCAGCTGTTTGAGCAGTGCCGGAAATGCCTGATCGAGATGGCGTAAATCCGCATCGCTGAACACACCGGCGATACTGGCCCGATCAGCCAGATAATGCAGGCGGTTGCCTTCCTGTACCAGTCGTGCGCCAAAACACGGAGTGATGCCCGGTTTCAGCCCCCACCAGGGCTCAGAGACATCATGGTTTACTGGAGGTAGTTGATTCGACAATTTAGTGCTCCTTAATTAAGGTTAATTGAGCGTGACGCTACGCAAAACGACATACGGGCCGTTACGGTCCTGGCGGCGTTCAGCGAATACAGCCAGCACACCACTGATATCCTGCACCTCCCGGCCGGCATAGTGGCAGATACTGCCGGACCACTCGTATTTCCCTGTACAGAAGCGAAACAACCGGGACTGCGGGTGTTGACGGTATATTGCCATTGCCTGACGTTTGCTGATTATTTTCATCGCTGTTTACTCCTTAGAGCCAGCCGCGTTCAGCAAAGGAGACAATATCCATCCCGCCGATGATCAGATGGTCCCGCAGGCGAATGTCAACCAGTTCCAGAGCCTGTTTCAGACGTTCCGTAATCAGCCTGTCGGCTTTACTGGGTTCAGCCTCCCCCGACGGGTGGTTATGCGCAAGAATGGCTGCGGCAGCGTTATTTTTCAGGCCGGATTTAACGACCTCACGCGGGTGAACGGTGACAGTGTTGATCGTCCCCAGGAACAGTGTGTCGTGGGCTATCAGTCGATTCTGGTTGTTAAGCCACAGGACGGTGAAAGCTTCGCGGTCAAGTGTGGCAAGCTGCAGACGCAGCCAGTCACGAACGGCATGGCTGGAGGTAAATGACGTGCCGGGTTCACGTAGCTGGCACTCCAGCAGGGTTAAGGCTTCCCGGATAGTGTGTTGTTCTGATGACGTTAATGAGGCGGCAAATAGTGGTAACTGTTGTTCCATACCAGAGCTCTCTCAGTCAATGATGCGCATAATGGCGTTGCATTCAGCGTGGTTAATCGCGTAATCGCGCAGGCGGTAATAGTGTCCGGTCATGGCATCGCATTCCGTGCGACAGGCGTGGTGGCTGTAGGCGATGAGACAGACCGCAACCCCGGCGGCTTCAGCGCTCATCTCCGCGCCGTTGCCGTTCATGGGGTTAAACAGCGTCCATTTCTCATCGTCGCCTTCGTCAGCGTCCGGGGCCATATATGCCCCGCCGTTGGCCAGCGTATAAAAATTCCAGATGCCCCCGCTGTAGTGCTCACAGAAACGCTCCATCCACGCAAAAACAGCCGGTTCAAGGATTATCCATTGTGGAATGCTGCCAAAGTGCTGCGGCCAGAAGGCAATGCGCTGTTCATCCGGTACAGGTGTGCAGACAATTGCGACTGCGTGCTGTTGTTCCGGGGATGCTGAGTCGACGGTATTGTCGTCCAGGGTGAGCATGTTGTTCATTTGATTTCCTTTGTATTTTCAGGTGGGTTGTTGAAACGAAGTGACGGACAGGACTGTGCGTAGCCATTCTCGTCACAGCGTGAGGGCCAGTGCCCCTCAGGGATACTTACGCTGCACATGCTGAGTTCACCGGGACGATAAAGAAGGTGAGAGCACCAGGCGGACAGGTCGGCATCAGAGATGGAGCGGCAGCCTTGCTCACTGATCAGGGAGAACGGATGTGGCTAAACCTGAATCACGCCGCCGGGAATACACTGCATTACTTCAGGCTCCCGAGCAGGCTTTCCGCCATTACCCACAGGGCGCGGTTGAGCTTCACGTCGCCGTCAATGCCGTTAACCGCACGGGTGTGGGCCCGTTTACCTTTCGTTGTTCTGCCCGGCAGGCCGCCTTTAATCAGGTTTTCCTGGATACGCTGGTAGGTGGTCCACAGGTCGGAGCTTTCATCCTGCCAGCGTCGCGCAGACAGAATCTGTGCTTCCGTCACCGGCTGGTGCTCTTCCCCAAAGCGGTACGTCAGGGCGGCTCTGGCAAACGCCTGTTGTGCCGGCGGAGGAAGTAGCAGTGACTGCATGGCATCCCGCTTCTCCTCCACCCGGTCAAATATCCCCAGCACCTCATAAGCCCCTTCAATGACTTTCTCCACCACATTGCCCTTGTGCGGTACGCGAACCTCACCAAAGGTTTCGCCACAGACAAGTCCGTTCTGGCAGACAAAGCGAAACAGGCCCGGCAGCATCTGGTATGAGCTGGAGCCGTCGTGGCTGTTCAGGAGAATGATTTCGGGGACCTGTTTGCCGGTGATTTGCCCCTCACGCCGCAGACGCAGCATGTGCTTTGTGTGGTCGCGTTTATTCAGGTCGCGAACGCGGGTCTGGCAGGCAAAGAACGGCTGGAAGCCTTCCCGCTGCAGATTATCAAGCAGTGTGATGGTCGGGATATACGTATAACGTTCTGAGCGTGATTCGTGCTTTTCTTCACTGAATACGCTGGGGACGTAATGGGACAGTTCGTCGCGGGTCAGTGGGCGGTCGCGGCGTACGAGACTGGCCGCACCAAAACGGCTGGCTAAGCGCATGGTTAATACCTCTGATATCAGGTTAAAGGGCATAAAAGCAGAAAGGCCATGCTCCGGAAGGTGCATGGCCTGTGGGGGACTGTGTTCTGTTGAAAAAAATGAGCAGAACTTCGCCACTCAGTGGCTCAGTGGCTGCGGTGACACAGGGATACCGTCGCTGATGAGACAGCGGTTCAGCATCTCTCCGGCCTGCGGGGCAAAATTCCAGTCCCGCCATATCAGCATTTCGCTGCAGTCGCGTATGACCAGCCGAAAATGGGTGCCCTGGTCGTCTTCGACAGTGACGTTGAGGTAGCGTGCGACCATGGCTTCCGCCTGTGCCCGGGTGAAGGGGCCGGGTGGCAGCGACGCATTATCAGTATTCTGCATATCTGATCCCTGATGAGAAATAAAAGAAAACACCCCGCTCAGGTGAGCAGGGCGTCGGCGGTGTGAAATACTGGTGCAGTGGTCAGGGCTGGCGGGTTTGTTCTGCCTGAGCCGGGATATCCGTCATGGACTGAGGTTCCTGTTGTCGTGAGCGTGAATGAATTCAGAAAAAAGGCGTTACCGGCCTTTATTACGGCAGGGCATATTTCGGCAGACAGCCGCTGTCCCCGAACGCGGGAAGGACCTTCCCCGCACCGTTAAGCGTAAACACGGCTGCCTTTACGCCCTCCCCGGACACAATGACCCGCTTACCGGTGCGCAGTTTATCCCATGCCCATGCCACGTTGTCTGAGCCCACATGTGACTCGCTGTCACTGACGCTGACAGGCTCCTCATCGTCAATTTTCATGTCCAGCGACTGGCCGTTATCCATCCTGACCTGATGACCGTTTGCGTCGGTGAAGGTCATGGTGGCCGCTCGTGAGCCGGTGTCTTCGCAGGTCAGGTAAAGCTGCGACTGTCCTTTCCCCAGAATCACAAACTCAGACATCCCCTGACCCCAGCCGCTGGCCCAGATATCACGGTTACCAAAGGCCTGTGACACTGCCGGAGTCAGGGCAGATATCAGAAGAGTGGAAAGCAGTATTTTCTTTTTCATGGTATTCCCTGAGGGTGATGGTTAAGACGATACGGGTCTCTCCTGAAGGCGGTGAGACGCGTTAAGAAAGAGGGCGGATAAGTGATACTGGCCATATCACTGGCTGACGGTGAATGTGCCCTGGTCGGTGAACACCCTGGCCTCAACAAAATTGCAGGCTTTACCAAAGTCGAGCGTGTGACCAAATTTCCAGAAGACACTGTCAGCGAAGGTCATTTTGCGGGGTGTGAACGGTTTATCTGTGGGCCACCAGCCATCCACGTTCCGGCCCCTGTAGGCTATTTTTCGGTGTGTCAGCATCGGGCATTTTCCCCGGTTAACATCGATTTTCTTTATCATAACGGTGTCGGTTTTTGCTGTCACGGTGACATAGACGCAGCCATAGCATTCATGACCGGCATGGCTGACCTCCACTTTAACGGGCATATCGCTGCCGGCCAGGGAGGGAAGTGAGGTGAACAACAGACTGGCGGTCAGCGCCATAAAAAACCTTTTCATTACTTTTCTCCGGATGAAGGCATTCCTGCGATTCATCGCATTGATTTTTAATCAGTAAATGGCTGAATACAGTATCCCTGAGGGATTCTATAACCGGAAATTCATCATGAATGATGAATAAAACCGATCGGGTCGATCGACAAAATCGATCGTGACAGAGCCAGATTATTTATCGAAACGGAAGACAGGCTTATCGATGTGGAAGTCAGCCAAAGAAGAAGGACCAGACGGTTCGGGCAGCACGGGCCACGGTGTGTGTGACGGTCTGAAGTGCATAACGTGCAGCCTGCGGCAACGGGGCCAGGTCGATGACCGCGTCAATCACTTCCACCACGGCATCGCCAAAGCTGTTGCGGGCGGTACTGATAATGCCGGGGGTGTGGTACCCGCTCTGCAGGTGAGGCACCAGCGGGCTGCGGGCCTGCTTTGGGAGACGGGTAATCATCGCCTCCACCAGACGGGGAAGGTGGTACCGTCCCCTGACTGACACCGGAAGAATATCCGTCTCTGCTGTTCCCATCTGACGGGCGACGGCCTGGCGCTTCTGCGTAATATGCTCACTCTGTGATACTGAAGGCTGTGCCGACAGCCAGTTCCACTGTTCAGCCGGTTCGGTTTTATCCACCTGGTTGAGGACCCACAACACCGGTGGTAGCGGTCCGCTGTATTGTGTGAATACCCCCTGATAAAAATGCTCTTCCACCGAAAACGCCCGGTCATCGGCCTTCAGCACCCACAGCACCATATCGAGTTGCGGCATGAGTTCGCGGTACAGCTCACGGTATTCATCGTCGCGGCTAATACTCTCCCCCACACCGGGCAAATCCACCAGTGTCAGGTAATGACTGCCGAAGCGCAGGCGCACACGTTGTGGCTGCCGGGTGCAGGCTTCCACGGCATTCACCGCACAGACTTCGCTACGGAACAGCGCATTACACAACGAGGATTTTCCGACGCCGGTTTTGCCCATAATGCCAATCACGGGTTCGTATGTGACGAGTTGGTTGAGTTCCTGGAGAAGATGCTGACGCAGGGCGCGGGGATAGCGTCGCAGATGGCGACGGATAAGGGCATAGCCCGAAGGATGTTTCATATAAGCCTCGGCATAATAAAAAAGGCCATCCGGTGGGGACGGCCTGACTGAAGTAAACGGGAAGGAATTCATTGGTGTGATATATATCTGATATTTTTTTAAAATATAAAATACCTGTGCCGTCGGGTCGAGATATTACATCTTATCTGCATTTAGGCGTATTGATTACATCTGTTTATACGGACTTGCGTATCTGGATTTTTGCTTTTTTATTTTTCCTTTTCTTACGTTCTTCTGTGTTGAGGTAAGTGAAATTATTGGAACTGGTTCTGGTTCTCACTCCAGGAATGCTATTATATATTTGGGACTGAAGACGGAAAAAAGTGAGGTATCCTTTTCGGTTATGACAGATGGTATTTCTGTGTTCATCATTGATTAAATCTAAAATTTTAATTTCTTGCCCAACATCCACTACCTGTGTGGCATTATGGAAGCGTAACGGATCGTTACGTTTATTTTTTAATCGCGGACCATCTGAAAACTTGTAACAAATAACCATGGGATATTCCTGCCGTTCCGGTACCCCTGTGTTTGCCCATTTATTATAAATATCTGACGAAATATAGGCACTGGCATAGGCGTCAGGATGTTTGATGAAAAAGAAGTTAACAAGATAAAATGGCTGATGCCCAACAGTCATCAGGATTAGTCGTGAATAACCCCGAACTGATTTATATAACGGGTCTGACATTATTTGTTTTTTTAAAGAGGTAAAGCGTTGTCTGAGTTCCATCAGAGACCTGGTGAATGTATTCTCTGCACGGATAATCTTGTTATCATTATCGGGAAGATAAAAAGAAAATGTAATCATTTCAATCTGGCGATATTGTTTCACCATTGAAAGATAATGATTGCTGAGGTAAGTCTGAGTATATTCTTTTTCAGTAATTGCTCGTATTAGTTCTTTTTTGTTTTCAGAAGGGATCCTTTCGCTAAGGATGATTTTCTGATTTCTGTTATTCATGTTGGGACGCCGGAAGTCTCGTTCCCCACTGGTGTACTGGATACGGTACAACTTATCCAGCAGATCATACATACCGTAAGGTGGCTTGTTATTCCTGAAAGCGGTGAACAGATATTTCCTGCTAATGTCACCCCATGTATGTTCGGGTTTTTCATAAAACCGATCCTCCCTGCGCAACTCAAACACCCGGAAATCATCCCATATCGTCATACCTCGTTCTCCTTTTTGTGGCTGACAGGTGATACCTTAGCCTGGGAAATTTAGTCCAGATTGTACTCTTTTTTACTGTAAATGCAGCGGTATTATAATCTTTTTTTGTGGTTTTTTATTTACAATTGATATTGTAACTAACTGATTATAATGTGCTGCTATGATGTGGTTGTTGCTAATTTCGCTGATTGGATCAGGTTGATCTGTTCTTCATTACTGGCAAGTAGTCAGTGTCCGTGGAACTGAGTAGGGGGAAGTAACGATATACAGTGGATATGTAAGCGGTGGACGTACGGAGGAACGCCCTGTTTTCAGAGACCGGCATCAAACCGGACAGAATGTGTTACAGATACGCTGTCAGGGTAAGCCGTTGTGAGAGGAACAATACGATAACAGATAGCGCTTCTATATTTTGTTTGTGATAAATAAAAATAATAGCGGAGATCTTTTAGGCTGGAATGTGAAGGTGTTCCCTGAGTCTGCTACCCCCTGAGTAGTGAATGAATCCGGTTAGAGGGGAGTGTGTCTGATTGTCCGGTATGTGCATTTCGGTTGTAGGTCTGAAAAAATATTCGTAAATATATTTACGTTTTTCGAGTGTTCTGAAAAATGATAACTTGGTTATTTATTGCCTGCTGGTTTGTATGTTGTTTTTAGCCTTTTTTCATAAGGAGTATTTTTGTCAGGATGCTTTTCCTTCCGGGATACTATCTTCTTCGCACTGGTTCGTTACGAGAGTTGATGATGGTAATGGAAAGTTTAATATGTTATTTAGAACGTGTGTTTTGAGTATTGTTGGTTGTCACATTTTTGTACTAATTTAGGTATTATTATTGTTACTTAAGGAAGTCAATTATTTACGTTTGATAAAACAATCCATCTCAGATATATTTGAAAGAAATACACTATTTTAAGTCAGTACGATAACTCTCCATAACATTAAACAACAAATTATTCTCCTCCATCAAGTAATACACCCTGCCCGGTGATGCACTTAATATTCTCTCAGAATAAGTTCCTTTCACAACTGAATTATATCATGACAGTGTTTTCAGTATCGCATCATTCTTAATCATCTCTCGTTACTCGTCATTCAGTAAACGCGGGTACATATTTTTTGAACTGAGCATTTGAGTCATTACAATTTGATATATCTCTCTTATCCAGTGTTAACCACAGGAGAGAAATAACATGACTTATCGAATTAATGAGACTTATACCCTTAACGATGAATTGTTTCATGATCTGACGGATCATATGGAACGTATGCGCGACCGTTACTCTGACATTATTCCTCTACGTATGGATTTCGCTTATAAGACGACCAGTCGCCGTTATGCTGATCGTTATCGGGATCGCTGGGATATGGACATGTACCGGCTGGCAGAAAGAGTTATGAGTGCGGGTGTTGTTATTGGTTATGTGTGGGTGATGGAGTTCACTTATCGGCATGGCCTGCACTTTCACGCCATGTTTTATCTTGATGGACAACGTAAGCGGAACTGTTACTGCTCTGCGCGGGTGATTGCTGAAGAGTGGCGAAGCATTACGGATGGTGAGGGGATATTTGAGAACTGCCAGAAGAAGGTTTACCACAAAGTTAACGGTGCCAGATGCCTGCACCACTCAGACAGTGAAGGCTATCAGGACCTGGCGTTTATTCTTAGCTATCTGGCTAAGCAAGAGCAAAAAGAAGACTGTGAAGACCCTGTATTCTGGCTGAGTGAGATAAAGCTCAGAGGATGGGGAGGAAGGCCCCGAATCAGAAGTATCGGTTAAAAATTACGTCAGTGCGTCATTGTTTGAAGAAGTCTGCGTTCACCATACCTGACTTCTTCTCCCTTACCACCAACGGAGAACAAACGATGACCACACCCACCAGCCTGCTTAACGATAAGTTTGTCGATATGGCGTTTATCACCCAGCTCACGGGCTTGACGGATAAATGGTTCTACAAATTGATACAAGACGGTGAATTTCCTAAACCCATTAAGCTGGGCAGAAGCTCTCGCTGGCTTGAAAGCGAAGTGGAAGCCTGGCTACAGCAACGCATTGCAAAGTCCCGCCAGTGAGTGATTAAACGCAACCACATCTCCCACCTGATTTAATCGTATGACCTGCACTGCTGCCCTTTCTGGGATGGTTTAGCCCTGCGCGTAATCCAGCAAAGGACCAATACTATGTACGCAAAATCGTTTATTGCTCTCGATGGCAATCGACGTCTCACTGGTTCGACCACTGCACAGCTTTCCCCTTACGATCACTACTCCTGTCACCTCTGCGGCAGCGCTCTGATATTCCATCCGGAATGGGGTTCCAACCGTCCGTGGTTTGAACACACATGGGAAGATCTGACGGAAACCGGGCGGGGCAGGCCGATGGCCCATCCCAACTGGACTTTACAGCGTGAGGCAAGCCCGGCGGCAACGATGTTTTTCGCCACATAGCGAGCAGCGTAGGCTGCGGAACGATCAACCTTCGACGGGTCTTTACCGGAAAACGCGCCGCCGCCGTGGCAGGCTGCACCGCCGTAGGTATCGACAATAATTTTACGGCCCGTTAGGCCGCAGTCGCCCACCGGCCCGCCAATCACAAAACTGCCTGCCGGATTCACCAGAAAGCGGGTTTGCGGCGTAAGCCAACGTGAAGGTAGAGTGGGTAATGTCATAAAGGATGGCGTTGATGCCACTGCCTGTGGGCATGTCGCAGCGGAGAAGATGCATCACACTGAGGCCAATGCGCAGAAAGTGCATCAGGTGAACAAGTGCCCGAGCGGATGATGGCCTGCTACGCGGTATGCGCGGCAGCAGCAAGGCAGCTGGATCAATCATCTGATTGGTCCAGTGCGTTTCATCGCCTTTAAATACGCCGTTCACGCTCCGGTGGATATCACGCTGACAACAAAGGAGATCGCTATGCGTAAAGCCCGTTTTACTGAGCATCAGATCATTGCTGTAATTAAATCGGTTGAAGCCGGACGAACCGTTAAAGATGTCTGCCGGGAGGCCGGTATCTCTGAAGCCACCTACTACATCTATGGACTACCTCCGTTTTGCAAGTACTGAATCTGGTTTTGAGTTGTTGCTTACATCTATCCGGCATCAGGAAAATCTGTGCCCAAATGGGTAATCCGCACACAATCGCCTCGACAACTGAACGGTCTCTGAGGCCAATATAATAGTCAGGTTCCGATTGTGCAGGTGCAACCTGTCACCATTTCTCAGTACGCTGCAACTTTTGCTGGTAGGGGATTAATTTCACACTACCTGATACTCGGTCTCATTTCTCAGCATCGACCAGATTATTCTCGCGTTTTTGTTAGCGACCGCCACGGTCGTTTTATTAAATCCGCGCCGTTCCTTTAACTGGTTAACCCACTGATTCATATGACTATCATTGTTATTCGTGGCAACCCTGACGACAGAGCGGGCACCATGAATAAAAAGTGTTCGCAGATGCTTGTCGCCTTTTTTCGTCATATTCATCAGCACCTGCCTGTCGCCACTCGAATGCTGGCGTGGAACCAGACCCAGCCATGCAGCAAAGTGGCGGCCATTCTTAAATTCAGTTCCTTTGCCAGTAGCAGCAACAACGGCCGTGGCCGTTTTAGGGCCAATGCCTTTAACTTTGGCGATACGCTGACAAGCTTCTGATTGCCTGAATACTGTTTCAATTTCCTTATCAAAAAAATGGATCCGACGCTCGAGATCGTTAAAGAGATCATAGAGTTCGGCAATCGTCCTGCGCATTCTAACGCTAAGACCATTTTCAGCATCTTCAAGGATAAGCGGAACAGCACGACGAACTCTTGAGACTGCCGCGCCGATTGTTATTCCCCGATCAAGCAGCAGTCCCCGGATTTGACAGACTGTCGCAGTACGATGATTGACAATACGCTGTCTTGCACGGTGCAGAGCCTGAATATCCTGCTGTTCAGGGCTTTTCGGTGGAACAAACTGCATCGTAGGTTGCATCAGAGCCACAGCTATCGCCTGCGCATCGTTACCGTCATTTTTTTGCCCACGGACAAAAGGTTTTACATATTGGGGGCTGATGACTTTTACGTTATGACCCAGTTTTTCAAACTCACGCTGCTAGTAAAATGCCCCGGTGGACGCTTCGATCCCAATCAGACATGCAGGAATATTTGCCACCGCCTGAAGTAATTCTTTTCGACCAGTACGCTTTGAATAAACTGACTTACCCATGCCATTGTGATTTTAAACATCATTAAAATTATAGCCATTGGCGCATTGTAATTATAACCTCTAAAGATCAATGGATTACTTTGTTTCATGTTGTGTTTGACAAAAGTCAACATGTCTTTGATTGGAATTGCTGATTGTTTTTTTGTTTATTAATAGGTGCTAATCCATGAAACAGTCTCAATCAAGTTGTAAAAGAATGTATATTTAATCCCGAAATAGCATTCTTTGACGCCGACAGCATCGACGAATTCTTTTATAGAATCCGTTCCTGACGCTTTAAATATTGCGGCTTCCGGTCAGTCGAAGTTTCTATTAACAGTCGTACAAGTTGGCATCGCATATCGCTTCTGATTTTTGTGCGAATTAACTGTTTGCTCATTGATACTTAATTCACTCTGACAAGGAAATGGCAATGAAAAAGGTTCTTCTCTCTGCTGCAATAGCGACTGCGTTTTTTGGTATGGCTGCGGCAAATGCTGCTGATACCAATGTAGGCGGCGGTCAGGTTAATTTCTTCGGTAAAGTTACCGATGTCTCTTGTACTGTTTCCGTAAACGGCCAGGGCAGCAATGCTGACGTTTATCTGGCTCCGGTGACTTTAACGGAAGTTAAAGCGGCTGCTGCAGATACCTACCTGAAACCAAAATCGTTCACTATCGACGTTTCTGACTGCCAGGCTGCTGATAAAACTGCACAGGATGATGTGAGCAAACTGGGTGTGAACTGGACCGGTGGTAACCTGCTGGCTGGCGCAACCAGCAAACAACAGGGCTACCTGGCGAACACCGAAGCAGCTGGCGCGCAGGATATCCAGCTGGTTCTGTCCACCGACACCGACACCGCACTGACCAATAAAATCATCCCGAACGGCAGCTCCGCGCAACCTAAAGCCAAAGTTGATACGAATGCCGTAGCAAATGGCGCTCGCTTCACTTACTACGTTGGTTATGTAACCAGCAAACCGGAAACTGTTACCGCCGGTGTGGTTAATAGCTACGCGACTTACGAAATTACCTACCAGTAATATCGACTGAGAGATAAAGCCGCCTCGCGCCGGGGCGGCATAAAACAATAATAAAGCGGCCGCTGCTGCCGCTTATTTTTTATTCTGAGGTCAGCATGAAGCGTATTGCCCTTTTTTTCTGTTTCATTTTTAGTTTTGTGGCCCATGCCAATAATATTATTGTTAACGGCACCCGCTTTATTTATCCAGGAAATGAAAAAGAAATAACGGTGCAGCTCTCCAACACCGCCGACCGTCCGGCGCTGGCGCAAGCCTGGCTGGATAACGGTAATGCTGACGCAACGCCGGATACTATTACGACTCCATTTATTATTACCCCACCTATTTCCCGCGTAGACGCGAAAAGCGGCCAGACCCTGCGTATTAAGCTCGGCAGTAATGCGGGACTCGCTAAAGATAAAGAGACGCTCTGGTGGCTAAACCTTCTGGAAATACCGCCGGTTGAAGCCAGTCAGAAAAACGAAGGGCAGAATATTCTGCAACTGGCGATCCGTTCGCGCTTTAAATTTATCTATCGTCCCAATGGATTAGGCAACCGCGATGCGGCGGCAGAAAAATTAGTCCTTTCTGCAAACGGCAACAATTTGTCCGTCAGTAATCCGACGCCATTTTATGTCACCGTCAGCCGTATCTCCCGCGACGGCGGCAAAGCGCTGAACAGCAAAACGGTGATGTTTGCCCCGCAGTCCAGCCAGACCATCGCCCTTTCTTCCGCAGTGAGCAAAGGCGAGACCCTGACCGTTAACAACATTAATGACTATGGCGCAGATGTCGCAGTGAAAGTTGCCGTCAAATAAGGGAAACGATCATGAAGCAGAGGTCAATCTGCCCGGGAAGATTAAGCACGGCCATTGCGGTTGCGCTGTGCTGCTTTCCGCCATTTTCCAGCGGAGAGGAAAACCCGGGAACGGTCTATCAGTTTAACGATGGGTTTATCGTCGGCAGTCGCGAAAAGGTCGATCTGTCGCGCTTTTCTACCAGCGCTATCAGCGAGGGCGTCTATTCACTTGATGTGTATACCAACGGCGAATGGAAAGGGCGCTACGACCTGAAAATCACCGCCGGTAAAGATGGCAAAATGGGCGTCTGCTATACCAAAGCGATGCTGATGCAATACGGGATCTCGCCTGAAAAATTCAACCCGCAGCTCAGCGAGAAAGAGGGCTTCTGCGGACGCCTGCAAGAGTGGCGCAACGAAGAAAATGTTAAAGACACTCTGATCCAGTCCTCCCTGCGACTGGATATATCCGTACCACAAATCTACGAAGATCAGCGTCTTAAAAACTTTGTCAGCCCGGAGTTCTGGGATAAAGGCGTTGCGGCGCTGAATTTAGGCTGGATGGCAAACGCCTGGAACAGCCACAGCTCGTCGTCCAACGGTTCTGATAACAGCAGTGCTTATCTGGGTATTAACGCGGGCCTGTCGTGGGACGGCTGGCTGCTCAGGCATATCGGTAACCTGAACTGGCAGCAGCAGCAGGGAAAAGCCCACTGGAACAGCAACCAAACTTACCTGCAGCGGCCCATTCCGCAGATTAACTCGATAGTCAGCGGCGGGCAGATTTTTACCAACGGCGAATTCTTCGACACCATTGGCCTGCGCGGGGTAAACCTGGCGACCGATGACAATATGTTCCCGGACGGCATGCGCTCCTACGCCCCGGAAATTCGTGGCGTAGCGCAAAGCAACGCCCTGGTAACGGTTCGTCAGGGCAGCAATATTATCTATCAGACCACGGTGCCGCCGGGGCCGTTTACCCTGCAGGATGTTTACCCTTCCGGCTACGGTAGCGACCTGGAAGTTTCGGTTAAAGAAGCCGATGGTACAGTTGAAGTGTTTAGCGTGCCTTACGCCTCGGTGGCGCAATTACTGCGTCCAGGGATGACCCGCTATGCGCTCTCTGCCGGTAAAGTCGACGACAGTTCGCTGCGTAATAAGCCGATGCTCTACCAGGGAACCTGGCAGCACGGTTTAAATAACCTGTTTACCGGCTATACCGGCGTCACTGGTTTTGATGACTACCAGGCGTTCCTGCTGGGAACCGGGATGAACACCGGCATCGGCGCGCTGTCATTCGACGTTACTCATTCACGGTTGAAGAGCGATACCCTTGACGAGCATGGTCAAAGCTATCGCGCCACCTTTAACCGCATGTTTACCGAAACCCAGACCAGTATCGTGCTGGCGGCGTATCGTTACTCCACCAAAGGCTATTACAATCTGAACGACGCGCTGTATGCGGTTGATCAGGAAAAAAACCACAACAGTAATTACACCGTCTGGCGGCAAAAAAACGGTATGACCTTTACCGTTAACCAAAATCTGCCGGACGGCTGGGGCGGTTTTTATCTGAGCGGCCGGGTGGCGGATTACTGGAACCGTTCCGGAACCGAGAAGCAGTACCAGTTTAGTTACAACAATATGTACGGCCGGCTCTCGTGGTCAGTGAGCGCTCAGCGTGTCTATACCCCGGATAGTTCTGGCCACCGTCGCGACGATCGGGTTTCGCTCAACTTCAGCTACCCGCTGTGGTTCGGTGAAAACCGTACCGCTAACCTGACGTCAAATACCTCGTTTAATAATTCACGCTTCGCTAGTTCACAAATTGGCGTCAACGGTTCGCTGGATAGCGAAAACAACCTCAACTACGGCGTGTCGACAACCACGTCTACCGGTGGTCAGCATGATGTGGCGCTGAACGGCAGCTACCGTACTCCGTGGACCACGCTGAACGGCAGCTATAGCCAAGGCGAAGGATATCGCCAGAGCGGTATCGGTGCCAGCGGAACGCTGATTGCCCATCGCCACGGCGTGGTGTTCTCGCCGGAAACCGGCACTACCATGGCGTTGATCGAAGCGAAAGACGCCGCTGGCGCGATGTTGCCCGGCTCGCCGGGAACCCGTATTGACAGCAATGGCTACGCCATCCTGCCGTATCTGCGGCCTTACCGGATTAACTCCGTTGAAATTGACCCGAAGGGCAGCAACGACGATGTCGCCTTTGATCGTACCGTGGCGCAGGTGGTGCCGTGGGAAGGCAGCGTGGTTAAGGTTTCCTTCGATACCACGGTGCAGAACAACATCACGGTACAGGCGCGCCAGACTAACGGCCTACCGTTACCGTTTGCCGCCACGATATTCGACCCGTCCGGGAAAGAGATAGGCGTGGTGGGCCAGGGCAGCATGATGTTTATCAGCGATGCCAGCGTGCCGAAGGCGACGGTTAAGTGGAGCGGCGGACAGTGTTCGGTGGATTTAAGTCAGGCAAAAACAAAGGAAACGCTATGTCGCTAAGTAAAAAACTGACGCTTTTTATTGGCTTAATGGCGCTGGGGACAACGTCGGCATGGGCTGCCTGTACGCGCGGCCCCGCACCAACCGTGCAATTGGATATGGCAATGGGCAGGGTGGTTGTAAACCCCGACTTACCCGTAGGAGCGGTCATTGCCACACAAAACTGGACCATGCCCGCAGGTTCCGGCATTAACTATCGATGCACCGGTACCACCGTTTTTAAAGCTAGCATTGTGGCTTCAGGCGTCACCGACCTGGGAAATAAAGTTTATTCTACCAATGTGCCGGGTATTGGTATGCGTTTTAGCCGCGGCGGTTCAACGGTCAATATTATCTATCCGGGGTCGTTTACGACAGGAGGCGGTAATTTTTCGCTTGAAGGGTCGCGTTTTACGCTGGAAATCATAAAGACCGCAGCGGTAACCGGCAGCGGCACCCTGGCGGCGGGTAAATATACCTCTTATGACTGGGAGAACGGTAATAACCCGATCCTGGTGACGCTCCTGAGCGCCAATGCGATAACCGTGGTTTCACCCTCGTGTACCATCCTGAGCGGCAAAAATATGAACGTTGATGTCGGTACCATCAAGCGCAGCGATCTCAACGGCGTGGGAACCACCGCCGGGGGTAAGGATTTTAATATTGAGCTACAGTGCAGCGGCGGGTTAAGCGAGTCGGGGTACGCCAATATTCAGACTTCTTTCTCCGGCACGTTGGCGACGGGGACGGCCTTGACTCGCGGGGCGTTGCTGAACGAAAAAGCAGGAACCTCGCTGGCGAAAGGCATTGGTATTCAGGTTTTGAGAGAAGGCACGCCGCTGGAATTTAACAAAAAATACAGCATCGGGAGCTTGCGCACGCAGGAAACCCGCTTTATCACCCTGCCTCTCCATGCGCGCTTCTATCAATATGCGCCGACTACCAGTACCGGTGAAGTGGAGTCGCACATGATCTTTAACCTGACGTACGATTAATGCGGGAGGCGGGTATGAGTGATTCAGCAAAGTATAAAAATAGCACACGACTCATTCAGTTGGCCTTGATGAGCGGGACGCTTATTGCCTCCTCGGCGTGGGGATTCGAGACGAATTACGATCGTGGGCGGGTTGATTTTGCCGGACGAGTGACCGACATCTCCTGTAGCGTGGCGCTTAACGGCGGCAATAATGCAGGGAGTGGAAGCGTCTGGCTGGCGCCGGTCAGCCTGGCAGAAGTACACGATCGCGGGGCGGGGGCATTTATGAAACCACAGCCTTTCACGCTGGAACTCTCAAACTGCCAGCTTCGCCATGATGGCGGCGCGGCGGATAAAGATGAAGTTCGGATGGTGAGCGTACGCTGGATTGATGGGTTTATGGTCAATTCCGTCAGTAATGAAAACGCCGGTTATCTGGCTAATACGCGCGCGGACGGGGCCAGCCATATTTTCCTGGCCCTGTCGACTAACGACAATAATACGCTGGACAAGAGCAATAAAATTGTCCCGGCTGACCCGCAGCAAAACCGGGTGCCTCTGGTCGAAAAGGCGGTGGATGGCGGGATATTTACTTATTACATTGGCTACGTTACGCCAGCGCCGGAAAAAGCGACCAGCGGTCCGTTGACCAGCTGGGCGACCTGGGAGTTAGTTTATAATTGAGTGATTGATTGACTTTATTGCGCGAATGTTAATATTGATGCCGGAATGCTCCGGCATTTTTTTAAACCTTGATATCTTCTTTGACCAGTTGTTCAATACTGACTTCCTTCCAGTAGTGTCCCTGAATAGCAAACCATTCCATGCCCTGTAACCATTTCTTGTGCGCTTCACTTTCTACGCCTTCAATAATCACATTATGGTGGTTACGGGAAAGAAAGGTGATCAGCGCGTCCATCAATGGTCGGCCAGAATCTTTTTGCATTAAATGCCAGAAGAAGTCTTTATCGATTTTGACATAATCAAAATGGTAGCCTCGAATCGCGCTAATACCCGCATTACCTGAGCCAAAATCATCGAGCCAGAGCGTCGTACTTTGCGGATCGCTCCAGGTTGCAAGAGCATTGTTCAATAATTTATTCGAGTTTTCTGTTACCTCAAAGTGAACGCAGCCAATGTGATCAACGAGGTTTTTAATCTCTGGTCTTAGCAATATGTTGAGTATATGGTCATCAATATTGATTGTTGCAGAGATGCCGTTTTTATTAAACCACTGTTTATGTTTTTCAATAAGCGCCAGCTGCTCCATGAATATGCTCTCGCGCAATCCCGTATTGGCATAGCGGAAGAAGTTTTCTGGAGAGATAGACAGGCTATCGAAACGACTCAGGCACTCTACGGCGACGAGCGTATTTTTTGGGGAAAACATCTTTTGAAAGACATAACGAACGGATATATCGCTACGTGATAAATTATGATTGGAAAACAGAGTCGCGTTCATTATCTCTCGTCAAAAATCAGGTCGGAGGTAAAGAGAAGATAACTTTATTATAGGTGAGGTTTATGTCGATGGGAATGATTATTAAAGGCAGATTACCAATGAATTATCGGCTTTTGATTGGTCACCCACATATTTTTGGCTTTAGCACCGATACATATTGACTATCCTTTTATTCATTATCCGTGAGTTATTCATCCCCAGTTTCTTCATAATATGTACTTTATGGCTGTGTACCGTTTTGTGATCAATATCGAGGAGTAATGCGATTCTTTTATTGTTGTTACAGGCAATGATTAGCTCCAGAACCTGAAGTTCCCTGGCGGTTAGCTTACGCCGGGTACATAATCCCTGACAGCCATCGGCGGTCAAAGGTCTGTTGATGATGGCTGAGAAATCTGATAAAGAAGATTTTTCAGTCAAAATCAATAAATGATCGATATCAAGCAGCTCCCTGAACAGTCTGGAGAGGTCACTTTTTACAATTAAAACCAGCAAAGCACAGTGCGTAAGACGCTTGCGCAGGGTGTTAAGCAATGCGACCGTTGTGGCTGCAGAGATATCCTTATGGATAGTGTTGACAATAATGGTAGTGGTTGATGGCGCGCTGGTCCCCTTAACAATATCCTGGAAGTTAAGAGTGGTGATGTTTTTTTTGTTATCAATCATATAATCATGGATCGAGTGTCCGATGATATTGTCGTCAGTATAAAGTAATGTGTTTTTCAATGTGTTAAATTTTCCTGTTGACTATCGTTATCATAAAAAATGTCTTGTGTGCTATTGAATTAATAGTGTTTTAGGTTAAAGTGGTTGTTTTTTATTGAAATTGTATTTCATCAGGTAAATTAAACTAGGGTTCGCCTGTTTTTTATTTTTCTATCAATTATCAATTTGACAATTATTTTTTCTATCTCCTCTTTTTTTTGTTCACTTTCGTAATAAAACATGCAAGATACTCTGAAGCTTGTTGTATCACATTGTTTGTGATTATTTTTCTCGGATATATGCTTTATCTTTAAATTAACAAGGATTTGTCCGTACTCCCCAAGATTTAACTCTGAATTTTCAAGTTTATTTCCATTCCTAATAAAACTATGCAAAGGTTCCAGGGATATAAACGAGCAACCACCTTCAGATATATCATTCAAGTGATATTTATAAATAGTGCCACTTCTGTATCTTCCAGAGCAATAAAACTGGCTTTCGTACCTAACGTTAATTCTTGGTGATGTCCTTCGTTGTAGTATTGATAATGATTCAGGGATAATGAAGCATAGAAGATTGTTTGAATTGTTTTTGGCAGTGATTCGATTGTTGGTTGTGAATTCTATTTTTCCTAATGGGCTGTGGATGATAAAATAAAAAATGCTCTCTTTAGGAAGGCCAGGATGAGAGGTGGATGGTTTTATATAGAAAAAATTTCCTTCTATTTTTTTTAGTGTCGACTGGTGTTTTATATTATTACAATAGAAGTACAATTTAGATTGAATCCTGAGTTCATCTCTCAGAATTGCAATGATTTCATATCTGGAATTTTTAGAAACTCCTTCAGACATATTGACTCCCTAATCCAAAAATAGCCAGAATTTTAATTTATTATCCCATGTTTGAATCGTATTTTTCTTAAAAAAAACGCCATTACAGCCTATTGTTTAATGTAAAAAAATAGGGTAAATCTATTGATTGATGGTTGACACTGTCGAACTTTCTTTATTGGTATTTGGAATGAATAATCTTTTAATATGTAAGCGTTCAGCGAGCGCCGTATTGACGGCTATTTATTGGTGAGATCTACGTTCCAGGGCAGAAGTTCAGCCACTTTGTTCGACGGCCACTCCGGCAGTACACTCAGGATGTAGCGAAGGTAGGTTTCCGGATCGATACCATTGAGCCGACATGTTCCGATCAGCCCATATAGCAGGGCTCCACGTTCACCACCATGATCGCTGCCGAAGAAGATATAGTTCTTTTTACCCAGACATACTGCCCGTAACGCCCGCTGCGCTGCATTGTTATCAGGTTCTGCAAGGCCGTCATCGCAGTAGTAGCACAGCGCATCCCACTGGTTCAGGGCATAAACGAACGCCTCGCCCAGCCGGGATTTTTTTGACAGTGTCGTGCTTTTTTCCACCAACCAGTCATGCAGCGATGTCAGCAGCGGCTTACTTCGGGACCGCCTGGCTGCCAGCCGCTGAGATGCCGTGAGGCCGCGTATTTCTTCTTCTATCGCGTACAGCTCACCGATACGTTTCAGGGCCTCTTCTGCTGTCGCTGTTTGCGTGCTTATTTATATAGACGTCATGGATTTTTCTGCGCGCGTGGGCCCAGCATGCGGCTTCTGTCAGCGGCCCTCCTTCACGTTCCGGACTGAACAACCGATCATAACCTGCGAAGGCGTCCGCCTGCAGCACACCATGATAGTGGCGAAGATGCTGCTGAGGATGTTTCCCCTGCCTGTCTGGCGAGAAGGCGAACCACGCCGCTGGCGGATCTGACGAGCCAGCGCTCCGGTCATCGCGAACATACGTCCAGAACCGCCCGGTTTTCGTCTTCTTTCTGCCCGATGCCAGCACCGGAACAGGTGTGTCGTCAGTGTGTAGTTTGCGGCAGTCCATCACGTAGTGGTAAAGGGCTTCATCCAGCGGGGCCATTAACCGGCAGCAGGCATCCACCCAGTTGGAGAGCAGCGCCCGGCTGAGATCCACACCCTGACGGACCAGGATTTCAGTCTGGCGATACAGTGGCGTATGTTCACAGTACTTGCTCGTTAACACGCGGGCCAGCAGACCCGGTCCGGCGATACCCCGGTCGATGGGACGTGATGGCGCAGGGGCTTCAACGATACAGTCGCATCTGACGCAGGCTTTTTTCACTCTGACCGTGCGGATCACTTTCAGGGCGTTGAAGACCAGTACAATCTGCCAATGGAAACCCGGGACATATCCTTGTTCATTATTCAGGGAGCATGGGTTGCCATCTATAGTCTTCTGTTCACCGTTATAGGCTCTCTCCCGTTTGGCTTTTATTTCCTGGGTCCAGGGATGAGAAGGGTTAGCAGGACTCTAATTTCATAACGTCTTAGCCGAGCCTTTCAAAGGCTTTCACCTGTATGTGCCAGTACTGTTTGCGCTGGCACTGTCAAATGGCAACACATTGCCAGCCCCCTTTTTCATGAAACGACGCACGTTCTGCGCGTATTGTAATAGTGGCTAAAAATAGTTGATCGGATGCGCCATTTAAGTCAAATTTCACTTTAGTTTGTCCCGTCGTGCTACATCAATCTAAAGGATATTTAATCCTAAGTTATTACATTGAAGGATTGAATGTCCGTTTATGGCACGTAGCGGACCGCTTGAAGAGGCGTGTGGTCTGCTAAGAGCTGTGAGTTCACTGTTTGACAAAGACATGACTAAAATCGTGGCTTGTTAAATAACAGGGAACAAATAAAGGGATATATTCAATTGTTATCAATCCATTTTTTAAAATATTATATCGAATATCACCTTTTCTTGATTTTTTTGTTGTTCATTATTACAGTTGAATCGAGGGGGAGGGGGTAAAAACTTATATTTATCATTGAGATAAAATTTTATGAAATTGCTATCCTACCTCAGATTACTGGGCTGACCTAATCTATAGATCAGGTTCTCTTTATACTTTATGTTAGCGAAATACTAAGATGCTTCTTAGTGACGACCTCTTGACGGTAGAGGACGCGTGCATAGATTTTACAATCACTGCCTTTCGCCCCCTAACCTAATCCGCGAATGATGCATCCTGAACTTGCGCGCCAGTTCTTATACTCGTCGTCAGAGCAATCAAATTGCTGATGCTTTCTGCCTGTTCAAGGCATCTCCTGTCGTCAGCAATACTGTGCATATTTGATTGATTTCCTCTTAAGGAGAATTAGTTTCATGGGTATTAAAGCGCAGGTGAGTATCGCGCACAAGCTGGGGTTCACATCACACCAAAATGCAGTTCCGCTGTTACGTGAGCTTATCTTGCATAATGAGTCCGAAGAGACATTTCAGGATCTGACACTGCATCTGAGGACCGTGCCAGCTGTGCTCGAAGAAAAAAAATGGAATATCGATCGCCTGCTTCCCGGTACTTCACTTGATATCAGAGATCGGGATATCAAACTTAATGCTGAATGGCTAGCCGAACTGACTGAAAGCGTACTCTGCGAAGTCACGCTAAGTTTGCGCCAGGGTGAGGAAGAACTCTTCATTACCCATTACCCGCTTGAGGCACTGGCGAAAAATGAATGGGGCGGCAGTGCAATGATTGAATTGCTCCCTTCATTTATTATTCCTAATGATCCGGCTGTGGATCGTGTACTCAAGGCAACCTCTGATGTCCTTCGCCGTGCAGGCAAGGATGACGCTCTTAATGGTTATGAAAGCAAGTCGAGAACTCGTGTCTGGGAAATTGCCTCAGCTCTCTGGACTGCTGTTTGCAACCTCAATATCAGTTATGCCCTTCCCCCAGCCAGTTTTGAACGCAATGGCCAGAAAATTCGCACTCCAGGAGCCATTCTGGAAGGAAAAGTCGCGACCTGTCTGGATACAACATTATTATTTGCTTCAGCACTGGAACAGATTGGTCTGAATTCACTGCTAATGCTCAGTGAAGGTCATGCGTTTGCTGGTGTCTGGTTACAACCGCAGGAATTTTCGCAGCTAGTGACAGATGACGTCTCTGCGGTGCGCAAACGTGTCGACCTGAAAGAAATGGTCGTATTTGAGACAACTCTCGCGACCAGAGCTCACCCGCCTTCATTTACTCAGGCATCTGATGAAGCGTTAAAGCATCTTAACGAGGATGTTTTTCACGCAGCCATTGATTCCCGTCGCGCGCGTATGCAGAAAATTCGGCCACTGGCTCTGGGGGGCACTCGCCTTGAAGACCAGTCGGATGCCTGCGAGGTTATTTTGCATGGGTTTGAGGAAGCCCCCTATATCCCTGATGTTGATATTGATATCGAGACAACTGGCGAAAAAGAAGCCGGGGGGCGGCTGGTACAGTGGCAACGAAAACTTCTGGACTTAACCACCCGTAACCGCCTGTTACACCTGTCTGAAAGCGCTAAAGGCATTCGTTTGATCTGTGCGAATCCGGGCCATCTTGAAGATAAACTGGCTGAAGGCAAACGCATTCGCATTGTCCCGCTCCCTGATCTCGAAAGCGGCGGCCGCGATGCCGAACTTTATCAGCAGCTCACAAATGAGAACCTGCAGGAAGAATACGCTCAGATTGCGCTGGAACGCGGTGAAGTCGTCTCCTCAATGGAAAAATACCGCCTCGAGTCATCCCTGATCGACCTCTATCGAAAATCGAAAAGTGATCTCGAGGAAGGTGGTGCCAACACTCTTTTCCTCGCTGTTGGCTTCCTTAAATGGAAAAAATCTGCTGATGACCCCAAAAGTTACTCTGCTCCACTGATACTGCTGCCGATTCAACTTGACCGTAAAAGTGCACTTTCGGGCGTGACCATGCGTTTGCTGGAAGAAGAGCCCCGCTTCAACCTTACACTGCTTGAGCTGCTGCATAATGACTTTGCTCTGACAATCAACGGCCTCGATGGTGATCTACCCACCGATGAAAGTGGTGTTGATGTGGATGGTATCTGGAATATGGTACGGCGTGCTGTACGCGACATACCCGGTTTCGAAGTCACCCGCGATGTCGTGATTGGCACATTCTCTTTTGCCAAATATCTGATGTGGAAAGATCTCATCGACCGGGCACCTCAGCTGATGCAAAGTGCGCTGGTAAAGTATCTTATCGAACGCGGCCAGGAAAATGCCGTTCTGGATAAGAGCGGAGAAGTCATCAACGCTCATGAACTCGATGACAACATCAATACGCAGGATCTTTTCTTGCCGTTGCCTGCAGATTCCTCGCAAATCGCCGCTGTTGTAGCCTCTGCAAAAGGCAGGGATTTTGTTCTGGATGGCCCACCCGGTACCGGTAAGTCGCAAACCATAGCCAATATGATCGCGCATAACCTTGCGCTAGGCAGGCGCGTACTTTTTGTCGCTGAAAAGAAAGCGGCGCTGGATGTGGTCTATCGTAGGCTTGAGGCCCAGGGACTCGGTGAATTTTGTCTGGAACTGCACTCGAGCAAAACGTCCAAGATGGATTTTCTGAAACAGCTCGAGCGGGCATGGGATGCGCGTGATCTACTAACCACCGAGGAGTGGAAGGAAGAAGCGGCCAAGGTGCAGCACCTGCGTGACAAACTCAATGAGGTTGTCCGTTTGCTCCATCGGCGCTGGCCCAATGGCTTAACACTCCATCAGGCAATGGGCACAGTTATCAGGGATGCAAGTAGCGCCACGCCGCACTTTAGCTGGCCTGCATCGACTTTGCATTCTTCTGCAGAGATGACACAGTTCAGAGAGATAGTAAAACGTCTGGAGCTGAACCGTGATGCATGGAAACAGCACGGCGATCATTTTGAACTCATCGCGCAGGCTGACTGGACCAATGGATGGCAGTCCTCTCTCATTGCTGCAGCAAACTCATTGCCTGCAACCATCGATCACCTTGAAGACGCGACCGAGGCGTTACTGAAGGCGACGGGAGTTACTCTGCTCTCTACCGAGCCGGAGAGACTGTCGCAGTTAACTTCATTCTGTGAATTATTGTCGGAAGCTTACGGCATTGATCTGAGTTTCATGTTCGCACCGGATGCCGCAAGCCGTATAGAGTCAGCGAATAAAGCCGTTCACCTCCTGAAAGAGATTGAAGCGACAAAGGCTAATCTGTCAGTTACCTACCCTTGTAACAGTTGGCAGCACGTTAATGTCCCACAGATCAGAAACGCACTTGACGTCGCTGACAAAAAATTCTGGTTCTTTGCGACCAGTGCCCGCAAGAAAGTCATTGGTGAAGTTATCCGACAACACTCGCTAACGTCAGCCCCCGACTTATCCGTTGATCTCCCCATTGCTGAAACTCTGCAGACATTGCTGCAACGTCTGACCGAGCTTAACTCTGCTACTGTATCTCTGCCGGGATGGGTTGGACTGGATACCAACGTTGCACAGTTGCAGACCACCCTGCAACTTGCCGAATCTATCCGCAATTCGCTTGGTGGTTTCGCTTCTTCGCCACAGCAGTTGGCCGAGATCCGCACTGCGGTAAAAAACCTGATTGTTGATGCCAATGACCTTCTCGGTTCGCAGGGCGTTATCTCCGCACTAACCCGGAAACTGCGCACAGCGATCGCCGATTTCAATGATGCACAGGTTAGCTTCTGCAATCTGATAAAACCATCTGAGGATAAACCATCGCTCCCGGCACTGCGTGACTGCGCACTCAATATCCTGCAACATCAGTCCGCTCTTAAAGCCTGGAGTGACTGGAGCCGTGTGCGTGAGGAAGCGATTTCACATGGCCTGCAACCAGTGATCAACGCGCTGGTCCATCTTGACTCAGGAGACATCAGCGCGGCAGAGATTTTTGAAACTGCCTATTGCCGCTGGTTTGCATCGTGGATGATCGATTCAGAGCCGCTGCTGCACAATTTTGTGCCGGCTGAGCACATGAGTGATATTGAGGCTTACCGTACGCAAACCGATCGTCTGTCCAAACTGGCAGTACGCTACATCCGTGCCCGTTTATGTGGCGTCATTCCTGCAAAAAATGAGGTCAGCAAGCAGGGTGGTTTTGCTCTGCTTAAACATGAACTACAGAAATCCCGTCGTCATAAACCGGTACGTCAGATGGCAGCAGAAATGGGAGATGCCATGGCCAAACTTGCCCCCTGCATGCTTATGAGTCCGCTTTCAGTCGCCCAGTTCCTGCCCTCGGACCAGGACTTGTTTGACCTTGTGATTTTCGATGAAGCATCGCAGATTGCCCCGTGGGATGCTATCGGCACCATGGCGCGTGGCAAACAGGTGGTAATCGCTGGCGATCCCCGCCAAATGCCGCCTACCAGCTTTTTTAATCGTGCAGCCAATGACACTGACGATGATACTGAAGAAGATATGGAAAGCATTCTGGATGAGTGTCTTGCTGCCGGCCTGTATAACCACAGCCTGAGCTGGCATTACCGGAGCCGTCATGAAAGCCTGATTACCTTCTCCAACCATCGCTACTATGACAGTAGCCTGATTACGTTCCCCGCTTCGGAAACAAAGCAAAGTGCTGTCCAGTGGTGCAAGGTTGCAGGCGTCTACTCTAAAGGGAAAGGACGTCATAATCAGGCCGAGGCAGAAGCGATCGTCGCTGAAACGGTGAAGCGACTGACTGATAAAGAGTTCGTTGCATCAGGCAGATCGATAGGCATTATCACGCTGAATACCGAACAGCAAAAGCTAGTCAGCGATCTGCTGGACCGTGCCAGACAGCAACACCCTGAAATTGAACCCTTCTTCCAGTCTGAACTGGAAGAACCTGTTGTGGTTAAAAACCTCGAAACGGTTCAGGGGGATGAACGCGATTTGATCATACTCTGCATCGGGTACGGCCCGACTGAACCGGGCGCAAATACAATGTCGATGAATTTTGGACCGCTTAATCGCGAGGGAGGCTGGCGCCGACTGAATGTTGCCGTCACACGTGCGCGGCAGGAAATGATGGTCTTCAGCTCGTTCGATCCTTCCTTTATCGACCTTAATCGGACCAACGCCCGCGCGGTTGCTGACCTCAAACACTTTATTGAGTTTGCCCAGCGCGGCCCTGTAGCTCTTGCCCAGGCAGTACGTGGGTCTGTAGGCGGTTATGACTCACCGTTTGAAGAGGCAGTGGCAAATGGCCTGAGAAGAAAAGGCTGGCATGTTGTCCCGCAAATTGGCGTATCCCGTTTCCGTATTGATTTGGGGATCGTTCATCCGGATAAGCCTGGCGACTATCTTGTCGGTGTTGAATGTGACGGCGCCACTTACCATAGCGCAGCAACAGCACGCGATCGCGATAAAGTCCGGAGCTCCATCCTGCAGGGCCTGGGCTGGAAATTACTGCGCCTCTGGTCAACAGAATGGTGGATTGATAAAGAAGGCGCACTCGACAGGCTGGATGCAGCAATAAGTCGCCTGCTGGAGGACTCCAGAGCAGCGGAAGCCGCACTGATTGCTGAAGCAGAAAAACAAAAGCAGATTACGCCAGTCATCGCTCCCGTAACCAATGATGTCAGTGATGACATACTGGTTTCTGAAACTACACCTGTCGCTAATGATGCGGAAATATCCGCGTCAGTAACCCCTGTCATCCCGCTTACTGCCAAAGTAAGCGAAGATGATGGTAACACTGGGCTGAAGTATGCATCTTTAGCTTCTCAGAATAACGACAAGCCAGTGAATGTCGGTAAGTATGTCGTTAACGATCTTCAGGAATGGTGCGACAGGACAGATGCAGAACAATTCTATATCGCTGAATATGATGAGACACTTAAAACCCTCATTGAAGCGGTGGTGACAAGTGAATCACCAGTCCTGGATACAACGCTTGTGCAACGCATCGCACGTATACACGGCTTCACTCGCGCCGGCAGACTGATACGTGAACGCGTAATGGAAATTGTGGATCAACACTATCACCTTGCAACCGATCACTCAGGTGAAGACTTCGTCTGGCTGTCCGCAGCGCAACGTGCTGACTGGAATGTGTTTCGTTTGCCAGCCACGGATAACGACATTCGTCAGGTTGACGCGATCCCCAGTGAGGAATTACGCGCACTGGCGCTGAGTATTGAAGGTGACAATAAGATACAGGAAATGACCCGCTCGCTTGGCATTAAACGCCTGACTAGTCAGGCAAAAAAAAGGATTGAATCAGTACTTGATGTTGTTTGAAGGTCAACCGTGTGGAAAACCTCTTTTAGAGACTAACAGTCTGAAATATAGAGTCTTATTCGATCATCTTGAGACCGAATGTATTAGAGTCGATTTCTGACACCTCTTATCGTGGTTTTCTGCATCACCAACATCGACCAGTTGGGCGTAATCAAGGAGGACGTCTGGAAAACGAATCTATGGTCACTCCCGTTTTTGCAACACCGATTTTGACAATAAGTTGGTTTGCTTGAATCTATTCGGCATCAGAGTGGAATTTTTTTTCCACGCCTCGATGAGTTCCGCGCCTGATGAACCTCCAGAAATTATACGGCTTCATCGAGCCTTTCCGTTTTACAGGCCGGTGGGCCGTTTGTATCATCAATAATCAGTATTCGCAAAACCAGATAAGTGATTGTTTAAAAGTGTTATTCTCGTTATGTTTCGTAAGTTTGCTGTCGTGCCGTAAGTGCCAAGGCTATTCTAGCCAGCTTGTTTGCGAGAGCGCAGGTCACGACAAAGTTACTTTTCTTACACAGTAACTCCCTGACCCAATCGGCAGGCTTGCCAGTCTGCTGTATCCGGAGTCCGACAGCCGTCCTGGCGAACTGGGGGATCCTGACTGGGCTGAAATCCACATGGAGCTGCGTAAAAAAGGCGTCACCCGTCATCTGTTATGGGAGGAATACTGTCAGCGGGTACCTGTCAGGGCATACAGCTACTCACAGTTCTGCTACTGCTATCAGGCATGGTGCCAGTTGCAGAAGCGCTCCATGCGCCAGCAGCATATCGCCGGGGAAAAATGCTTTATCGACTACTGCGGGCCAACGATTACTGTCATCTCGCCGGAAACTGGCGAATGCCGCCAGGCACAGATCTTCGTAGCCGTTCTGGGGGCCTCAAATTATACCTTCGCTGAAGCCACCTGGACGCAGTCACTGCAGGACTGGCTTCTCAGCCATGTCAGGATGCTGGAGTTCTTTGGTGGAGTACCCGAAATACTGGTACCGGATAATCTGAAAAGCGCGGTAAACAAGGCCTGCCGTTACGATCCCGAGCTGAATCCATCCTACCAGCAACTGGCTGAGCATTATCAGGTTGCAGTGATACCCGCCCGTCCCCGAAAGCCCAGAGACAAACCCAAAGCGGAGGTAGGCGTGCAAATCGTCGAACGCTGGTTCCTGGCCCGGTTACGTCACCAGGTCTTCTTCTCGCTGTCGGAGCTGAACCACTGTATCCGTACGCTGGTTGCCAGCCTCAATGCGCACCCCTTCAAAAAGATTCCCGGCAATCGCAGGGAAGCCTTCGCAAGATTGGATCAGGCCGCGCTTCGCCCTCTGCCGGTACATCCATGGCGCTACCTGCATATTAAAAAAGCGAAAGTGAATATCGATTACCACGTTGAATCTGAGCAGCATTATTACTTTGTTCAGGTCAGCTTCCATCTGCGCGATACGGCGGGAGACCTTTTCGGAACGACTGCCGAAGTTCATCCGGCGGAGCTTGTCCAGTTGCGCCTGCAGATAGTCTATTTCGCGTTCACGGGAGGCCAGTTTTTCCAGCAGGGCCTGGTTCAGCGCTTCCTGTTCGGCAAGGCGCTGTTTCAGCTGAAGGATGTCGTCAGAAGAGGTGTCGTTCATAAGCCCGTATTTTACCAGGCTTATACAGCAACAACCAGGATAAAGAGGACTACAGCATGGTCAGGGATGTCAGCAGCCTTTTAGGCTGTCGCCAGTCGATGCCCTCGAGGAGCATCGCCAGTTGTGCCGGCGTCAGGAACACTTTGCCATCGCGGGCCGACGGCCAGGCGAAGCGGCCGCGCTCCAGCCGTTTGGTCAGCAGGCACAGCCCGTCGCCGGTTGACCACAGCAGTTTGACCTGACTGCCGCTAAGGCCCCGGAAGATGAATACGTGGCCGGACATCGGATCATCTTTGAGCGCTGTCTGCACCTTTGCGGTGAGGCCGTTGAAGCTATTACGCATATCGATGATACCGGCAAGCAGCCAGATTTTGGTCCCGGAAGGTAACGGGATCATCGCTTCAGTTCCTGTATCAGCAGAGTCAGAAGTTTTGCGCTGACAGAGCCATTGAGGCGGAGCGTCCCGTGCCGGAAGCTCACTTCACAGCTGATGCTGAGCTCTGAGTTCTCAGCGGGCTGTTCTGGCTGTACGGCGGTGGCATCGAGAGCCACAGGAAGTAGCTGAGGACGCTCTGAGGAAGGTAATAGCAGCTTTCCCTCTCGCCACTGCTGGTGCCATTTGAACAACAGATTAGCGTTAATGCCATTTTCAAGCGCCAGTTTTGAGATGGATATCCCGGGTTAGCAGGAGGCGGCAACGAGCTGCTGCTTAAACTCCGGAGAATAATTAGGGCAGCCTTTACGTCTGCCGGGAGTTACATTTTTCTGCATATCTGACACTTTGGTTCCCACTACTTATTGGTCTGCGCCCCAGATCTTGGACAACCCTATGCAGCTTGCCTTAGTCGGTATTCTACCGTACTAAGGCCTCCAAGTTTTTCTTTTATTCTCAGATTGTTGTAATAATCAATATAGCTGGTGATGTCTCGTTTTAACTCTTCCACGCTTTTGTACTCATTAAGGTAATAGCATTCAGCTTTCAACGTCCCGAAGAAGCTCTCTATTGCGGCATTATCAAGGCAATTTCCCTTACGTGACATGCTCTGGGTTATACCATTGCTCATTAGCCATTGCTGCCATCGCGGCATCTGATATTGCCAACCTTGATCGCTATGCAGGAGTGGTCGTTCAGCTTTAGCCAACAGTTTCATAGCGTCGGTGAGCATAGTATTCACCATCGATGGCAATGGATGGGCAGCAAGGTTGTAAGCGATAATTTCACCATTATAAAGATCCATTATCGGTGATAAATAAAGCTTCCGACCATTTACTTTAAATTCAGTGACATCTGTTACCCACTTCTCGTTTGGTCGCTCTGCATCAAACTGTCGCTTCAGGATGTTATCGCAGGTTCTACCTTCTGACCCTCTGTATGATCGGTATTTTTTTATGCGGATCAGACTGCTAATCCCCAGCTCTTTCATTAATTTTCTGACAGTTTTACCGTTAAGTAATACCCCCTCGTTACGGCATGCCAGTCTGATCCTTCGATATCAGGGCTGAGTATGATCTCTGATTGCTTCATTTCAGCCCTGAAGGATACACAAGAACCCCGTTCGGTCCGCATTGGACCCACGAAGGAGTCAGAAACTGTAGCCCACTCATAACCCAGGTGTAGCCAGACTGAAAGAGCATACTGATCGACCAGAATTCACTCGCTGCTGCCGTGAGTAATAGTGTGACCAGAATAAGTACTATGATCGACGTTAGTCGCTCAACCCGGTGATATGACTGCATTGCGGCATTAACAGGAAGACCTGCCAGCTCCTGGTAATCCTGTTCATCCAGAAAACCATATAACTTATTTCTCCAGGTGGTTCTGTTTTTTCCCAGCAGTAAAAGGGAATGCCTGTTGATATAGACCGACACCCCGTATGAGATGGCGATATACAGGGCCAGTGCACAAAATGCCAGGGCATACACTTTTTGCGGACCACTTGCCTTCAGAGCCTCCAGACTGTAGCGAAGAACCAGCGTGCTGATAACCAGGGCCATATCTTTCCACAACGCGGAAGACAGGTCTCGCGACTGCTGCAGAATTTTTTGGGTATCCTCTGTCAGGTTTTTTCGCAAATCGCCCAGCGATTTCAGGGTGTCTTTTCCCCCCGTCCGGATATGGGCCTTGTAGAGCAGCCTGGCTGACTCCAGCGCAGGGGGGAGCCGGTACACAATGCCTTCACAGAATGTGACACCCTCCGGCCATTCTCTGGCCAGTTCGCTGGACAGAAAGGTATGTTTAAGCTCAATTTCGTCCCCTTCCAGAAAAATCCATTTTGCCGTTTCCTGAATGACGTCAAAGGCGGACAGAGTCTCATGTTCTTCCCCGAAAGAGATTTTCCGTGGCGGTTTTCCGGACAATCCGACTTTTTTTATTTCAGCGGAAAAAAGCTCATTGGCGAAACACTTCAACAACTCCCGGCAGGCGAGCGACGCCCAGAGCTTCATGGGTTCGTCGGTCATTTTATCGCCGGATATCAGGATCCAGGGGGTGATGGTATCCGGAGGAAGAAAGTCGGTTGAAAAACACCTGATAATACTTTTTGTGGCGGAGACTGTCCGGGTGGGGGCGTTGGTTTCGCTCTCTTCCGGCTGCATCTGTTTCCATGGCACAACCTTCCACTGTTGTGTTTCAAACGATTCATTGACAAACAGGGCGTAGATACGGTGATACTGACGAAGCCTAGGATCCTGGAGTAAAAACGTGCGCCACCCTTCCAGGGTGAAGAGTCGCAGGATCCCGGGGATCTCATCGCTGATTATGGTGATAAAGTGTTTCTGACCGGGGACACCCTGCGCAGGGTGGATATCATCCCGACTTTCATCAACAAAGGTGATCCTAAGGTTTTCAGCATCAGTATCTATCACATCTCCCCATAACTGAAGGGTGTCATTATCCATGGTTCCGGAAATGAACAGTTTCCGGGTGGTTGTTTGCTGATCTTCCGTGATCACCAGATCAGATGCGCGGCGTGAGCAGTCAATTGCCTTACCGATTTTTTCCAGTATCGATGTCATCTGTCACCAGCCCAGCAGTCACAATCACTATACGTTTTCGCCCGTCTTCCATCGTTTCGATATCCGGGGCATTATCCTCATCGTAGATAACGATAACATCTTCCAGTGTTTCCAGTTTTCTTTTCCGTGGCTTAGGGATGTTCTCAGGGACGATCCGGAAAGATTCACCTGAAATGCCCAGGTCTTTTATTTTTCGGGTGAAGGATTTGACCAGTGGATGATCTTCTTCCATTGGTCCAAAAATCTGGTTCAGCAGGGAAAGCGGCTCATCGGTATTAAAATCCTGTGCCCCGTGATGTAACGTTTCATAAATCTTGTTAACACCACTGCGTCTGATGTCGTCCGGCAGCAGGTCGCGGTGCTTTTTGAAGACATCCTTAAGCGCGGCAACCAGTTTGTTGCTGAGGTCGGTTGTACTGTTGACTCGTTGTACCTGCAAAAAACGCTCAAAATAAACGGAGATATTGGTTCGTTTGCTGCGATCCCGTACGACAACCTGTCCACCCTGAGCATCTGCCGTCAGGCGGACCAGAGCAATTTTCTGCATGGCTTCCGCTTTCTTGACGAAACTTTCGCGGAAACGTTCGAGTCTGGGGACCTGAAACTCGTTTCCTTCTTCATCCAGCACGTAACGCACCACATCTTCATTATCATATTTAATGAGAGCAAACAGTTTTTCATCGTTGAGGGTGCGAAGCTCAAAAAGAAAGAATACCCCCATACTGGCATTCTTGGTGTGATGGTGAGACTGAAAATCGTTTGCAAGAAAGGTGGACTGTTCGGTGAAACTACTGGTGTTGGTATCGGCATGGTTCCTGATGAGGCGCAGAATACGCTCTGTATTGGACAATTCCGTAAACCGGAACATGTTACCGCTTAATGCAGATTTAATCCGCTCCAGAAAAAAATCGACGTGTTCAGGCGGTGATATTTCACTGAGCAGCACGGGGATCTCCAGTTCCCCGCCAACGACATGGAAAATCATTCGTTTTATTGTCAGTGCATTAATTTCTTCATCCGTTAAAAAGCTCATAGTGGCATCCCGTTATTTCGTGTCTTATTTTATCATTAATTGCTGTGGCAGGCTTTAACCTGGGTAGTATAGGTAATCCACTGTCCCTGCGTAAAATATTTCAGCTCAGGGTCAGGTGTTAGTGAGCCTCCAATACCTCTGTGAATAAAGGTATACAGGGAAAAAAATAAAATAAGGAAACATTCTCCCGGCATTTCTGCCGGGAGAAAAGATTATAATTATTGTCTGGCGTAATCGAAAGGTGAGACCGGCTTTTCATGGTTTGCATCCAGAAAATCCCCCCACCACTGCAGCATGAGCCTGCGTTCATCCAGAAACTCCGCTTTATGAATGTAAGCTGCACGTACGCCATTACGTTCCTGATGGCTCATCTGGCGTTCAACAGCATCTCTCGACCATAACCCTGACTCAATCAACGAACTACAGGCCATTGCCCGGAAGCCGTGGCCACAGACATCGACCTTTGTATCGTACCCCATCAGGCGTAACGCGTTATTCACCGTATTTTCACTCATGGGTTTCCACGGATTGTGATCGCCAGTGAAAATCAGCTCATATTCCCCGCTGATGGTGTGGATCTCTTTCAGAATCTCCAGCGCCTGAGTCGAGAGTGGCACCAGATGCTCTGTCCGCATTTTTGAGCCACGATAGGAATACTTCACCCCTTCAATCGGTTTCCGCTCTGGAGGAATGGTCCACATGGCTTTCCTGAAGTCGATCTCAGACCACCTGGCAAAGCGAAGCTCACTGGAACGGATGAAGATAAGCAGGGTAAGTTTAGTTGCCAGTCGGGTGAGAGGTTGTCCTCTGTAGGCATCCAGCCGTTCAAGTAGCTCTGAAATACGATTTAAGGCGAGGGCAGGGCGATGCTGGCGTTTCACCGTCGTTAAAGCACCAGCCATATCTACGGCAGGGTTATAACTGATAATGCCTGACTGAGCAGCATAGCGCATGATTGCAGTGATACGCTGCTGAAGGCGGGCTGCAATCTCATAAATCTCTTTAGCTTCGGCTGCTTTAACGGGAACAAGTAAATCGGGAGTCCTGAGGGTGGTAATGTCACGTGAGCCAATAAAGGGAAACACATGTGTCTCCAGGCTTTTCAGTATTTTCTCGCTATGAGAATCCGACCATTTTTTATTGCTCTTATGCCACTGTCTTGCGATGCCTTCAAATGTCTGAGCTGTTTCGGGTACAGATTTTTTGATCCGTTTCTGTTCGCAAGGGTCAGTTCCCTCAGCTATCAGCTTCCTCGCAGTATCGCGTTTTTCCCTTGCTTCTGATAACGAGACTTCAGGATAGACGCCCAGAGCAAGTGTTTTCTCTTTGCCCAGAAATCGGTATCGGAGCCGCCAGTAGCGCGAGCCGTTAGGGTGAACAAGCAAAAACATGTTGCCGCTGTCGGCAAGTTTATAAGGTTTATCATCCGGTTTAGCTGCACGGATTTTAGCGTCAGTGAGCGCCATTGGCGGTATCTCCTGATAGTAAAAGGGGCATAAATTTTATCGAATCAGACTATACCCTCAGTTGTACCCTCGCAAGGGGCTTGATGCGGGTAGAAGTTGATTGAGCTGGGTGGAGTTAATGGATTGAAGAGGTGTTGATTTCTGCGGGATTAGAATGCAAAAACGGACCTCCGTGGAGGTCCGTTGATATGAATTTGGTGCCCGGACTCGGAATCGAACCAAGGACACGGGGATTTTCAATCCCCTGCTCTACCGACTGAGCTATCCGGGCAACGAGGCGCATTAAACCCGATTCACTTCGTTTCGTCAACGAAATTTCTTCAAATCAATGCAGACTGCACAATCTATCACCACATTGTTGCTATTGCACGCATTCTCAGGCAAAAAAAGCCGTCCACGCTGCGGAAAGCGGCATTGCCAGTAGAAGGGCAGGAAGCATATTCACCACCGCAAACATTTTAATGCCGCAAATCCGCAAACCGGTTGCAAGTAGCAACAGTCCGCCTACAGCGCTGAAATCGGCCATCATAGCAGGGGTTGTCAGCGGTAAAATCAGAGCTGCACAGGTGGCAAGCGTCAACTGAATTGCCAGCATCGGTATGAAAATGGCAGACACGGCGATCCCTAGCGAGCAGGCGAAGATAATAGCGGTGAAGAAATCGAGAAATGACTTGGCGATTAAAATATTAGGATCGCCGGTCATCCCTTCATGGATTGCCCCGAATATCCCGGTCCCGCTGGCGCAAAACAACACGATGATCGCCACATAGCTTTGGATAAAGGATTCGTGTGTTGCATTGACATCCGATTTGGTGAAAAGCTGTTGCGCTTTGGCAACCGCGGCATTGATTCCTTTTTCCAGATGGCAGAATTCGCCAATTAATGCACCGATCAGTGTCGCCAGAACCATCACCGGCAAGTTAACGCATTTGATAACCAACAAGATACCAATTCCCAACGAGCACAACCCGAATATTGAGGTCATTGAGATCCGAATACGTTCGGGTAAGTGCTGACTGAGCAGCGCGCCGAGAACACCGCCTAATAAAATGGCGCTGGCATTAATAAAGGGTCCGATTACCACGTTTGCTCCTGCATACCCATTATCGTCTTGATGTTAAAGGCAACTGTTTGGGTGAAATTATGTTTCAGATTGCATTATTATGCCGCTATTGTCAGACGAAATGCTTGTTTATCTGTGAGGTTTAAGCACAGGATTTTATCTTGCGCCAGTAGGTGAAAGGTGCCATGATTGCGCGAATTTTCTCCTGTCTGAATGGGGCTGCCTGGGATGATATTACTCCCCCTACATCGCCTTCAACATCGCCTTTTTGCGCGACGTTCGCCCCTTCCTGCGACTTATCTTCATGCTCTCACCATGCGGTGAGGGCAGCGTACGCTCACTGCAGGATAACAGTAAGATCAGAGGCTATCTGCTTTTACTGATGTCTGGCGGTCGGGGCTGGTAACCAGTTTGACCCGTCATTTCGTGGGCAAAGCAATGCGGCTTTGCCCGGGACTTTTGATTTTCCCGAAACGGGTTATTGCGCTTATGAAATCAATGAAAATTGCCGCCAGTGGTGAACTGGCTTCTCGTCTTTCCAGCCATCGTCAGGTGGTTGCGCTGGACAGTACCGATTTTACTGACGTTGCGGCAGTCGTCATTACCGTTGCGGACAGCCGCAGTGGGATTCTGGCTTTGCTGAAACGCACTGGTTTTCATATACCGGTGTTTTTGTTCGCAGAGTCTGATGCCGATGTACCTGCGGGCGTTAACGCGGTGATTTGCGGTCAGGCTCAGGACTGGCTGGAGCTGGAGTCTGCTGCCTGTCAGTATGAGGAAGAGTTGCTGCCGCCGTTCTATGACACGCTTACCCAGTATGTCGAAATGGGGAACAGCACGTTTGCCTGCCCGGGACACCAGCACGGTGAGTTTTTTAAGAAGCATCCGGCGGGCAGACATTTCTATGAGTTCTTTGGCGAGAACCTGTTCCGCGCGGATATGTGCAACGCTGACGTTAAGCTGGGCGATCTGCTGATTCATGAGGGATCAGCGAAACATGCGCAGAAATTTGCCGCGAAAGTTTTCCACGCGGATAAAACCTACTTTGTGCTGAACGGGACCTCTGCGGCGAATAAAGTGGTGACCAATGCGCTGCTGACGCGCGGCGATCTGGTGCTGTTTGACCGCAACAACCATAAGTCGAACCACCACGGTGCGCTGATCCAGGCGGGCGCGACGCCGGTTTATCTGGAAGCGGCGCGTAATCCGTTTGGCTTTATTGGCGGCATTGACGAGCACTGCTTCGATGAGGCGTATCTTCGCCAGCAACTGCGTGACGTTGCACCGCACAAGGCTGACCAGCCGCGTCCGTTCCGTCTTGCAATCATTCAGCTTGGTACCTATGACGGTACGATCTACAACGCCCGGCAGGTGATCGACAAGATCGGTAGCCTGTGCGATTACATCCTGTTTGATTCTGCCTGGGTTGGCTACGAGCAATTTATTCCGATGATGGCCGATGGGTCACCGCTGCTACTGGAGCTCAATGCTGACGATCCGGGGATCTTTGTCACCCAGTCGGTACACAAACAGCAGGCCGGATTCTCGCAAACCTCGCAGATCCACAAAAAGGATAACCATATTCGCGGTCAGGCGCGGTTCTGTCCGCATAAGCGTCTGAACAATGCATTTATGCTGCATGCTTCCACTAGTCCGTTTTACCCGCTGTTTGCGGCGCTGGATGTTAACGCCAAAATCCATGAAGGCGAGAGCGGGCGTCGGCTATGGGCGGAGTGTGTAGCGCTGGGCATTGACGCCCGTAAAGCGATTCTTACCCACTGTAAGATGATTCAGCCGTTTATTCCTCCGGTAGTTGATGGTAAGCCGTGGGAAAGCTATCCGACGCCGGTGATTGCCAGCGAACGCCGCTTCTTTAGCTTTGAACCGGGTGCTAAATGGCATGGTTTTTCCGGCTACGCGCGCGACCAGTACTTCGTTGATCCCTGCAAGCTGTTGTTAACTACTCCGGGCATTGATGCGCAAACCGGGCAATATACTGAGTTTGGTATTCCGGCGACGATTCTGGCGCATTACCTGCGTGAAAACGGCATTGTTCCGGAGAAATGCGACCTTAACTCGATTCTGTTCCTGCTGACCCCGGCAGAAAGCACCGAGAAACTGGCGCAACTGGTGGCGATGCTGGCGCAGTTTGAGCAGCATATTGAGGACGATACGCCGCTGGCAGATGTGCTGCCCACCATCTTCAACAAGTATCCGGTACGCTATCGGGATTACACGCTGCGTGAACTGTGTCAGGAGATGCACGATTTATACGTCAGCTTTGATGTGAAGGATCTGCAAAAAGCGATGTTCCGACAGGAGAGTTTGCCTGCCGTGGCGATGAACCCGCAGGATGCCAACAGCGCCTTTATCCGTGGTGATGTCGAACTGGTGCGTATTTGTGATGCCGCAGGTCGCGTTGCTGCAGAAGGTGCGCTGCCTTATCCTCCAGGCGTTCTGTGCGTGGTACCGGGCGAAATCTGGGGCGGGGCGGTGCAACGTTATTTCCTGGCGCTGGAAGAGGGTGTTAACCTGCTGCCGGGCTTCTCGCCGGAGCTACAAGGTGTTTACAGTGAAACGGATGCAGACGGTATTAAGCGTCTGTATGGATATGTTGTGAAGTAAGCGCAAAAAAAACGGGTTACCTTTTGGCAACCCGCTTTTCTCTGCGTAAACGTTAGTGCGCGATAGTTTGGGTGCTTGCCGGAACGCGTACGTGTTTGTATTTAAACAGCGCCACGAAGGCAAAAGCCAGAACCAGCGAGTAACCTGCGAAGATCAGCCACACGGTCTGCCAGTCGGTAATACCGTTCAGCGTATAGTGTTCAACTACTTTACCGCTCACCAGTCCGCCCAGAATACAACCGAAGCCGTTGGTCATCATCAGGAACATACCCTGTGCGCTGGCGCGGATTTCAGGGCGAACTTCTTTCTCCACGAATACCGAGCCAGAGATGTTGAAGAAGTCGAAGGCGCAGCCGTAAACAATCATCGACAGAACCAGCAGCACGGTACCGAACGGTGTCGGATCGCCGTAGGCAAACAGGCCGAAACGCAGCATCCACGCCACAATACTGATAAGCATTACATTCTTAATACCGTAACGGCTCAAGAAGAACGGGATGGTCAGGATAAACAGCGTCTCGGAAATCTGCGAGATCGACATCATCACCGAGGCGTGTTCAACGATGAAACTACCGGAGAACAGCGGGTTGTTATCGAAGCTGTGCAGGAAGGTATTACCGAACATATTGGTAATCTGCAGCTCCGCGCCCAGCATCATGGAGAAGATGAAGAAAATCGCCATGCGCTTGTTTTTAAACAGCGCGAAAGCATCCAGGCCCAGCATGGACGACCAGCTCTGGTTTTTCTGCTGGTTAGCCACCGGAATATGCGGCAGCGTCAGCGTGAACAGCGCCAAAACAACGGACAGCGTTGCACCGATATACAGCTGCATATGACTCAGCTCGAAGCCGGAGAAGCTCACGCCCCACATCGCCATGATAAAGCCGATAGTGCCCCAGATACGGATTGGCGGGAAGTCCGTTACGATATCCATCCCGGCTGACTGCAGGCGATAGTAAGAAATGGTGTTGATTAACCCCAGCGTTGGCATATAGGCCAAAGAGTTAAGCAAGATCACAAAGAACATAGCGCCTGGGGTGGTGACTTCGGCTGCGGCGAACAGCGTTGCTGCACCGACCAGGTGACAAATGGCGTACACCCATTTCGCACTGATCCATTTGTCGGCCACGATCCCTAACAGCGTAGGCATAAACACGGCGGCGATCCCCAGCGAGCTATACACTGCGCCAATGGATGCACCATCGAATTTTAGGGTGACAAACATATAGGAGCCGAGGGTAGTGAGCCAACTACCCCATAAGCAGAACTGCAGAAACGAGAGCACTTTCAGCTGCAGCTTAAGATTCATGTTAATTTCCTCACACCGTAATGCGGATGAATGTTTTAAAAGGCACATTTGCCGGGGCTTGATGATGTGATTCTATCAACGAGGGACCCTCTTTTTTTGTTACCTGTGACAAATATTTGCAAACAATTTCTGATTGCAAAGCAAAAGAGTGATGGAGTTAACACTTTGCCCTCTTCCGGACCCCGTTTACCGGGGCAGAAGAGGGGATATATTAGCGGCGTCGATATGATTTTTGTGCGGAATTGACCTTGTAAAGGTATCGGCGTGATTCAGCAGACGGATGCCGGGTAGTCAGCGTTTGATAAACGTCCCCCGGAGTCATGCTGTTGATAATATTCGCGGCCTGGATTTTATCGTTCGAGAAAACGCGCAGCACGCTGCCCGCACCGCCGTTATATGCCGTGATCACCGCGTAGCGACGGGATGTTGGATTATCAATGCCGCCTAAATAGACATTGTTGAGCATAGCCAGATAGGCGGTACCGGTATCAATGTTGCTGGCCGGGTCAAACAGGAAGCTACGGCTCGGTGTGCCGGAGCGCCCTTGCGAGCGAAACACATCTTTCCCGGCGCTGTGCTGTACCACCTGCATCAGTCCCAGCGCATCGGCATGGCTGACCGCATATGGGTTAAATGAGGATTCGGTTTGCATGATGGCCAAAATCAGCGACTCATCGACGCCATACTTACGCGAAGCCTGACGCACCATGCCGACGTATTTATGCGCGCGCTTATCAAGGTGGTTCGGTACCAGGTTGATCGTCACGCTATAGATGATGCGAATACCATTGCTGCGGCTTTTCAGGCGTGTTTTCAGCAGATAGTCAGCGAAATTGGTGGCACGCCCCTCCCAACGAATGGGCTTGCCGGTATTATCGACCACCTGCCCGTACAGGAACGGCTCTTTGGAAATCTTAATGTCGTCGACATCGGAATAGAGGTCGATAGAACCTGGATCATCCCCCATCAGCAATGTCTTGATAATCGCCCGACGCAGGTGTCCGGCGGGATCTGTCCCGGCAATGGTCTCGACGGTTATCGTACCGTCATCAAAGTTGATATGGCTGCGGGTTTGATACTGATCGGTATACTTTACGTAGTCCTTTGGACCCGCAATCAGCACTTCCTTAAATCCCCACAAATTCTCAATGTTATGGGCAAATTGCCCCATCAGAATATCAAAACCGTTGGTATCCTTGACCCAGGCTTCGTTATAGGAATCGCCTTTTTTGGTCGAACTGGAACAGGAGATGAGCAACGGCGCAATAACGGCAAGCGCGAGAAATTTTTTCATCATTCCGGGAGTGCGTGTTGTGTTTGTTATTTGCAAGGACCAGATTAAATCGTAGGCCGGATAAGCGTAGCGCCATCCGGCAACGGTTCTTAAGACTCTGGTGTATAGCCTTCAATATGCACGTCTTTGCCTTCAAACAGGAAGTTGATCATCTCCTGCTCAAGCAGTTTACGATGCTCAACGTTCATCATATTGAGCTTCTTCTCGTTAATCAGCATGGTTTGCTTATGCTGCCATTGCGCCCATGCTTCTTTAGAAATCTCGTTGTAGATGCATTTCCCCAGATCGCCCGGGTACAGCTGAAAATCCTGGCCTTCTGCTTCGCGTTGCAGGAAAGTGCAAAAAATCGTTCTGCTCATAAAAAATCCTCTCTATCGACCGGTACGTTAAACGTGTGTACCGGCACGTAATTGCTGTAACAAACGCTCCACGGGAGCCGCCAGTCCGACCGACGGCGGTTGCGCTAAGTTATACCAGAGCGCGTTGCCTTCATCCATGCATGAGCCGAATGAAGACACAGGAAGCCACATAGGCACAATGTCTAAGTGGAAATGGCTAAAGGTATGGCGAAACGCATTAAGTTGGGTCAGATTATCTGCGTTAATTTGCCGTTGCGCCAGCCAGTTGCGCAGTCCATCTTCGTCGTCAAACTGTGGAAAACAGTATAAACCACCCCATAAGCCGCTGGGTGGTCGCTGTGCGAGCAGCACTTCGTCATCATGCTGCATCAGTAAAAAATAGCCCGTTCGTTCCGGCAGCGTTTGCTTGGGTTTTTTACCCGGGTACAACGCCCAGCTTGCATTGGCGCTGGCCACACAGCCATTTTCCAACGGACACAGCGAACATTTAGGTTTTGAGCGCGTACAGACCATGGCGCCTAAATCCATCATCGCCTGATTAAAACGCTCAACGCCATGGGCGGGCGTCACCTGCTCGCTCAACTCCCACAGCTTATTTTCGACCTCTTTTTTACCCGGCCAGCCGCTTACAGCATAACAGCGAGCCAGCACGCGTTTGACGTTACCGTCGAGAATCGGAAAATGCTGACCCAGAGAGAGGGAAAGGATCGCGCCTGCGGTTGAGCGACCGACGCCAGGTAGGGCGGCCACCTCATCAAAAGTTTGCGGAAATATACCGCTATGCAGCGTGACAACCTGCTGCGCGGCTTTATGCAGATTACGCGCTCGGGCGTAATAACCCAGCCCGGTCCACAAATGCAGAACCTCATCCAGCGGCGCATGGGCTAAATCCGTTACCGTTGGGAAGCGCGCCATAAAGCGCTCAAAATAAGGGATAACGGTCGCAACCTGAGTTTGTTGCAGCATTACCTCAGAGAGCCATACTTTGTAAGGCGTCTTATCAATTTGCCAGGGCAGCGTTTTCCGCCCGTATTTGTCGTACCAGCTCAAAACCTGAGCCGAGAATTGAGACGCTTGCATGATTACCGTTTCATTATTGCCGGGGGCAAGATTGCAGCACAGCGGCAACGGGGTGTAAACCGGAACTTTCCGCTGCTCACTTTCTTCCTTTACTTGCATCCGGCAACTAACTTTGGATAATGCCCGTTTTCAGAACTCAAACACAGCAGACTAAACTTTTATGAAGAACGACGTCATTTCACCGGAATTTGATGAAAACGGCCGCCCTCTGCGCCGGATTCGTAGTTTTGTTCGTCGCCAGGGGCGACTGACGAAAGGGCAGGAGCACGCGCTGGAAAACTACTGGCCGGTGATGGGCGTTGAGTTCAGCGAAGAGCCTGTAAATTTCGCAGAACTGTTTGGCCGTGATGCGCCAGTCACGCTGGAAATCGGTTTTGGTATGGGAGCGTCGCTGGTCGCAATGGCGAAAGCGCGTCCGGAACAGAATTTCCTCGGCATTGAGGTTCACTCGCCGGGCGTTGGTGCGTGTCTGGCTTCAGCCCATGAAGAGGGGGTCGAGAACCTGCGCGTCATGTGCCATGATGCCGTTGAAGTCCTGCATAAAATGATTCCTGACAATTCTTTATCTATGGTTCAGCTGTTTTTCCCTGACCCGTGGCATAAAGCACGTCATAATAAACGCCGTATCGTTCAGGTACCGTTTGCTGAGCATATCTTAAGTAAGCTGAAGCTGGGCGGCGTATTCCACATGGCAACCGACTGGGAAGCTTATGCGGAACATATGCTGGAAGTGATGTCCTCCATTGACGGGTATAAAAACCAGTCCGAGAGTAACGATTATGTACCGCGCCCACAATCGCGCCCGGTAACCAAATTTGAACAACGTGGTCATCGTCTTGGCCACGGCGTATGGGACTTAATGTTCGAGAGGGTGAAATAATGGCAAAGAACCGTAGCCGTCGTCTGCGTAAAAAGATGCACATCGAAGAATTCCAGGAAGTAGGATTTTCGGTTGCATGGCGTTTCCCGGAAGGTACATCTGGAGAGCAGGTCGATCAAATCGTTGATGACTTTATCAATGAAGTTATCGAACCGAACAAGCTGGCTTTTGACGGCAGCGGCTATCTGGCCTGGGAAGGTCTGATCTGTCTGCAGGAAATCGGCAAATGCACCGAAGAACACCAGGCAATCGTGCGTAAGTGGCTGGAAGAGCACAAACTCGAAGAAGTGCGTACCAGCGAACTTTTCGATATTTGGTGGGACTAAGTAGCACAGGGTCGGCAAATGCCGGCCCGATTTGTCTTGAGGGAAAGATATGATGCGCAAAACGCTGCTGGCGGCAGTCCTAACGTTCACGGCGATGGCCGCACATGCAGATTACCAGTGCAGCGTCACCCCGCGTGACGATGTGATTTTGAGCCCACAAACGGTGCAGGTGAAGGGCGAGAACGGCGACCTGATTATTACCCAGACCGGCGATGTCACCTTCAACGGTAAACAGTACAGCCTGAACGCCGCACAGCGTGAGCAGGCCAAAGATTATCAGGCGGCGTTGCGTAGCAGCCTGCCGTGGATTGACGAAGGTGCCAGAGCGCGCGTAGAGAAAGGTCGCGTGGCGCTGGATAAAATCATCGCCAAAGAGGTCGGTGAAAGCAGCAACATGCGTGGCCGCTTAACCAAGCTGGATGCGCAATTGAAAGAGCAGATGAACCGTATCATCGAGCATCGAACTGATGGTCTGACCTTCCATTATAAGGCGATTGATCAAGTCCGCGCGGACGGACAACAGCTGGTTAATCAGGCGATGGGCGGTATTTTGCAGGACAGCATCAACGAAATGGGTGCCAAAGCCGTACTCAAAGGTGGTGGTAATCCGTTGCAGGGCGTGCTCGGTAGCCTTGGTGGCTTGCAAACCTCAATTCAAAACGAATGGAAGAATCAGGAACAAGACTTCCAACAGTTTGGCAAAGATGTTTGTGCCCGCGTCGTGACGCTGGAAAACGATCGTAAAACGCTGGTTAGCACTCTGAAATAATCTTCACCTCTTTTTAACGGCGCAGAAACATTCTGCGCCGTTTTATTTTGTACTTTTCTGTTTTTTTGATATCCATCTCTAAGAATGGCAATTTGATGGAGATATAAATCTGGTTAATTGGAACTCGTCACATTATTCATCTGTAGGATAGACATAATGCTGCAAATTCAAGTAACTGGAGAAATAACATGGAGTTTTTCAAGAAAACGGCGCTTGCCGCACTGGTTATGGGTTTCAGCGGCGCGGCGCTTGCACTGCCAAACATCACCATTTTAGCGACCGGCGGGACGATTGCCGGCGGTGGTGATTCCGCGACAAAATCTAACTACACGGCAGGCAAGGTTGGCGTAGAAAATCTGGTTGAGGCCGTACCTCAGTTGAAAGATATCGCTGTCGTTAAAGGCGAGCAGGTGGTGAACATCGGCTCCCAGGATATGAATGACGAAGTCTGGTTAACGCTGGCCAAAAAGATTAATACCGAGTGTGATAAAACCGACGGCTTCGTGGTGACACATGGTACGGATACCATGGAAGAAACCGCCTATTTCCTCGACCTGACCGTCAAGTGCAACAAGCCGGTCGTGCTGGTCGGCGCCATGCGTCCATCTACGGGTATGAGCGCTGATGGCCCGTTCAACCTGTATAACGCAGTGGTAACTGCCGCAGACAAAGCCTCTGCCAACCGCGGAGTGCTGGTGGTGATGAACGACACCGTTATGGATGGTCGCGACGTGACTAAAACCAACACTACCGACGTTGCTACCTTCAAATCCGTTAACTACGGCCCGTTGGGTTACATTCATAACGGTAAAATCGACTACCAGCGTACGCCTGCGCGTAAGCACACCACGTCTACTCCGTTCGATGTTTCTAAGCTGACCGAGCTGCCGAAAGTTGGGATTGTTTACAACTATGCTAACGCCTCCGATCTGCCGGCAAAAGCGCTGGTAGATGCGGGTTACGCAGGGATCGTTAGTGCGGGTGTAGGTAACGGTAACTTGTATAAAACCATTTTCGATACGCTGGCAACCGCCGCGCATAAAGGTACCGTTGTGGTGCGTTCATCTCGTGTACCAACGGGTGCCACCACGCAGGATGCAGAAGTTGATGATGCAAAATACGGATTTGTGGCTTCAGGTTCCCTGAACCCGCAAAAAGCACGTGTTCTGCTGCAGCTTGCGCTGACTCAAACCAAGGATCCTAAGCAGATCCAGGAAATGTTTAATCAGTATTAATGGCTGAAGGTGGCTGCGCTCATCGACCTAACCCTGTAGGCCTGATAAGCGCAGCGCCATCAGGCAATTTGCCGGATGCGGCTCAAGGCCTTATCCGGCCTACATCATTACCGTATTACTCCGCCAGAAACAGCTCCAACAGAGAGTTCAAAAACAGCTTACCGTGTTGAGTAATCTGCCAGTATTCATCGCATTCACTCAGGTAGCCCTGGGAAATAGCCTCATCGATCTGTCGACGAATAACGTCCTCGGTAAGCCCGGTATATTGTCTGAACTCCGCGCGAGGCGCGGCCTCAAGCAACCGGAAACGGTTCATAAAGAACTCGAACGGCTTATCGGCTTCGGCGACATCACGCTGGCTTTCGAGATAACGCCCTTGCATGTAGCCACGCGGATGCCGCGTTTTGGTGGTACGCAGAATGCGCCCGTCCGGGAACGTAATTTTGCCATGCGCGCCGCAGCCAATACCGAGATAGTCGCCAAAACGCCAGTAATTAAGGTTGTGCTGACACTGATAGCCCGGCTTTGCATAGGCTGAGGTTTCGTACTGTTGATACCCGGCGGCGGCCAGCAACTGGTGGCCTTGCTCAAAAATATCCCACAGCGCATCATCGTCTGGTAAAACAGGCGGTCGGGAACCGAACAGCGTGTTGGGTTCGATGGTCAACTGATACCAGGAAAGATGCGGTGGGTTGAGCGCGATGGCCTGCTGTAAATCGCCCAGCGCCTCTTCCAGCGTCTGATCTGGCAAACCATGCATCAGGTCGAGGTTAAAGCTGCGTAGCCCCAGACCGCTCGCCAGGTGTGCTGCTCGTTTGGCTTCTTCCGGCCCGTGAATACGTCCCAGACGCTCGAGTTTGGCGGAGCTAAAGCTCTGTACGCCAATCGAGATACGGTTTACGCCAGCGCGTTGATAATCAACAAAGCGATCGGCTTCCACCGTCCCGGGATTCGCCTCCATTGTGATTTCTGCATCTGCGGCCAGATTCAGCCGTGCACGCACGCCGTCGAGCAGCGTTTGCATTGCCGGGCCAGAAAGCAGGCTCGGCGTACCACCACCGATAAAAATTGTCTTTACTTCCCGCCCCTGGGCGTGGGCCACCTCAGTATCCAGATCGCTCAGCAGGTGCTGAACATAGTCGTCATGAGGAACCTCGCCCTTAAGCGCATGCGAGTTAAAGTCGCAGTACGGGCATTTCTGCACGCACCAGGGGATGTGAATATAAAGACTTAGCGGTGGAAGGTTAACCATTGCGCAGGGCATCCAGCAGCAGCTTCAGTGCCTGTCCGCGGTGAGAAATCGCACTTTTTTCTTCGCGGGTCAGCTCAGCAGCTGTTTTTCCTTCGGACGGCACAAAAAAGATTGGGTCGTAACCAAAACCACCGTTTCCGGCCGGTTCACGGGTAATCACGCCCGGCCAGCTTCCGTGGCACACTAAAGGCGTGGGATCGTCCGCATGGCGCATATACACCAGCACGCAGTGGAATTGCGCCTGACGCTGGTCATCCGGGACATCCCGCAGGGTGTGCAGCAGTTTTTCCAGGTTCTGCTGATCGGTCGCATCTTCGCCGGAATAGCGGGCTGAATAGATACCCGGCGCGCCGCCAAGGGCATTTACTGCCAGGCCGGAGTCATCAGCAATGGCTGGCAAACCCGTAATTTGCGCGGCATGACGCGCCTTCAGAATGGCGTTCTCAATAAACGTCAGTCCGGTCTCTTCTGCAGAATCAACTCCCAGATCCGTTTGGGCAACAACATCAAGACCGAAATCACTCAGAAGAGAGGCGAGTTCACGCACTTTACCGGCATTGCCGGTCGCGAGGACAACTTTTTGCATGGGATACCTAATCAGTTAGCGCCGCAATTTCGGGCGGGATCTGTTGCGGATGAATAATTTTAACCTGTTTGTGACGACCAAGCTCGCCCTTCTCAATAACGACCTGGCTTTTCGCTACGCGGAACTGTTTGCCGAGAAACTTCACCAGATGGCTGTTGGCTTGTCCATCGACCGGCGGGGCGGTAATGGCGACTTTAACTTCGTCGCCATGTAAACCCACAATACTGTCACGGCTGGCTTTCGGCTGAATATAGAGCCGTAAAACCAGACCGTCGTCGCAGGGTGTAACGGCACTCATAGCGCCATCCACAGCCCCGGCAGCAGTATGTTGCCTGTCGCCTGTAACACTTCCGCGATACCCATGTTAATGACATAGAGCAGCAGAACCAGAATCATTGGGGAGAAATCGATCCCGCCCATGCCTGGAAGTATGCGACGGATAGGACGCAACAGCGGATCCGCCAGTTGAATCAGCACGTACTCCACCGGACTGCGACCCTGGCTGACCCAGCTCATAATCGCCATTACCAGCAGCACCCAGAAAATCAGCAGCCCAATGGTCTTCAGGACAATCAGCACGGCGGCGATCCAGATGATCGGCTGGAACGTGACCACCTTAAATAGCACGATGGCTTTGATAAAGCTGAGAACGAGCGCGACTAATGCTGATGCGCTGTCAATGGGCCCCATTGGCGGAATAATACGGCGTAACGGCCCAATAATGGGCTGAGTGATTTTCACAATAAACTGCGAGAACGGGTTGTAGAAATCGCAGCGAGACCATTGCATCCACACGCGCAGCAGCAGCGCCATGGTATACAGCTCAATTACCGTTGAGAGCAGGAAGGTCAACGTATTCATGGTGTTCCTTAATTTTCCTTATTTTTTAGTGTAATCACGAGCACCAAAAATGGCAGTGCCGATGCGCACCATCGTGCTACCCGCCGCGATAGCGGCATCCATATCATCAGACATCCCCAGCGAGAGCGTATCGATATTTGGATAGCGTGTTTTCAACCCGGCAAATGCTACAGCCATTTGCTGTGCAACTTCAAACTGCCTTACATAATCTGACTCAGGAGCGGGAATAGCCATCAAACCACGCAGGGTAATGCGCGGCAGCGCAGCGACTTCAGCGGCCAGTGCATCAAGCTCTGCCAGCGGAATCCCTGACTTACTGTTCTCATCGCTGATATTAATCTGGATCAGCACATTCAGTGGCGGCAGGTCTGCCGGGCGCTGTTCGCTCAGACGGGCAGCGATACGTAGACGGTCGATCGTATGGCACCAGTCAAAGTGCTCGGCGACCAGACGACTTTTGTTGGACTGCAGCGGGCCGATAAAGTGCCACTGCAGATCGTTGACGCCTTTTTCCTGAAAGTAGCGGATTTTATCCACCCCTTCCTGGACATAGTTTTCACCGAAGGCACGTTGCCCTGCGGTAATGGCTTCTTCGATGGCGCTCGCAGGTTTGGTTTTGCTGACTGCAAGCAACATAACTTCTTCTGAAGACCGCCCGCAACGCGTCGCGGCGGCTGAGATTTTGTCCCGGACATGTGCCAGGTTATGCGCGATATCGTTCATTTTCCGAGGATGTTCATATGAATATGGAAGAAATAGTGGCCCTTAGTGTAAAGCATAACGTGTCGGATCTACACCTGTGCAATGCATGGCCTGCGCGTTGGCGCAGACATGGAAAAGTCGAAAGCGCACCGTTTACCGCGCCTGACGTAGAGAATCTGCTGATGTGCTGGCTCAGTGAGCAACAACAGGTACAGTTGCAGGAGCAAGGGCAGATTGATTTTGCCGTTACCCTGACGGACTCCCGGCGGCTGCGCGCCAGCGCATTTGTCCATCTGCAGGGAACCTCGCTGGCGCTAAGACTGCTACCGCTGGATTGTCCTCATTTAGACGATCTTCAGCCTCCCGCGGTCATACCTGAACTGCTTCACAGTGAAAACGGGTTGATTCTGGTGACAGGCGCTACCGGCAGCGGTAAATCTACGACCCTGGCTGCGATGGTGGAGTATCTTAATCAGCATATTGAGGGGCACATTCTGACGCTGGAAGATCCTATTGAATATCGCTACACCAGCCGACGTTGTCTGATTCAACAGCGGGAGGTGGGAGCACACTGCGCCTCTTTCGCCACCGGTTTGCGCGGTGCGCTACGCGAAGATCCCGACGTTATTTTGCTGGGTGAGCTGCGCGACGTGGAAACCATTCGGCTGGCATTAACGGCGGCGGAGACCGGACATCTGGTGCTGGCAACGTTACATACGCGAGGTGCGGCGCAGGCCATCGCGCGGCTGGTGGATTCCTTTGCAGCAACAGAGAAAGATCCTGTGCGTAACCAACTGGCAGATAGCCTGCGGGCGGTTCTTTCGCAAAAACTGGAGGAGGATAAGCAGGGGGGACGCGTGGCGCTATTCGAACTGCTCGTCAACACGCCCGCCGTGGGCAATTTGATCCGCGAAGGGAAAACGCATCAGCTACCCGGCGTGATTCAAACCGGGCAGCAGACAGGTATGCAGACGTTTGCACAAAGTTTACAGCAGCGACAGGCGCAGGGGCGGCTTTAATAGCCCTGCTCGAAATAGCTTTCCAGGATAATAACGGCAGAAGCGGAGTCCACTTTGCCTTTATTCAACGCCCGGTAACCGCCTTGCTCAAACAGGCCTGAGCGGGCTTCGACGGTGCTCAAACGTTCATCGTGCAGCGTTACGGTTACGCCAAAGCGACCATGAATGCGGTTAGCGAATTTACGTGCGCGCGCGGTAAGGGGCTGTTCGGTGCCATCCATGTTGAGCGGCAGGCCGACAATGATTTCATCCGGTTGCCACTCTTTCAGCAGGCGTTCAATCAAATTCCAGTCTGGCGTACCGTCCTGTGCTTTGATGGCGGGCAATGGCCTGGCCGTACCGGTAATGCGCTGACCCACGGCGACGCCGATACTTTTCGTACCAAAATCAAAAGAGAGTAATGTTCCGTTCATCATGCGTGTCCCGCCACGCCGGGCATGGTCTGAATATCTATCCCGATAAGCTTCGCCGCATCGCGCCAGCGGTCGGCAATCGGCGTTTTGAATAAGATGTTGAGATCGGCAGGGGCCGTAAGCCAGGCGTTATCCAGTAACTCTTGTTCCAGTTGGCCCTTTTCCCATGATGAATAGCCTAATGCCACCAGCACCTCGGATGGTTGCTCCTGCGTGCCCAGAGTTTCTAATACATCGCGGGAGGTTGTGATGATGGTGTTATCAGAAATGCGAATACTGGATGCAAAGCGCGACGGTGGGGTATGAAGTATAAATCCACGGTCTTCTGCCAACGGGCCGCCGAGCATCACGGGCTTATCCAGACGAATGGCCGGATCGCGTTCTTCTGGAGTAATCTTCAGCTTTTCCAGAATCCCTTCAATTTGTAAGTTTTCCAGAGGCTTATTGACGATAATCCCCATTGCTCCGTTCTCATTGTGTTCGCAGATATACACCACGGAACGGCGGAAAATTGGATCCTGGAGAGCAGGCATGGCAATTAGAAAGTGATGCTGTAAATTCATTGTCAGAGGTTCTGTTTCCTGGTTCAAAAAAGCAACAGCGCCCAGTATGCGTACAAACAGGAGCGCTGTCACTATTAGTATTGGTAGGGTCCCTTCTACCGGCGAGTTCTTTTATTTTTGCAGGCGCGCTTCAATAGCATCCATCAGCATACCGGTAATCGAAACCGGGAACTCCGCTTCAATTTCACGAATACAGGTTGGGCTGGTGACGTTAATTTCCGTCAGACGATCGCCAATGATATCCAGACCGACAAAAATCAAACCTTTCGCTTTCAGCGTTGGCCCAATGCGACGGGCAATTTCCCAGTCACTGTCGGTTAATGGACGCGGCTCGCCACGACCACCTGCGGCCAGGTTGCCACGGGTTTCGCCGCCCTGCGGAATACGCGCCAGGCAGTAAGGAACGGGTTCGCCATCGACCACCAGCACGCGTTTATCGCCGTCTTTAATGGCTGGCAGATAGTTCTGCGCCATGCAGTAGCGAGTACCGTGCTCGGTCAGCGTTTCCGCAATAACGCCAAGGTTCGGATCGCCTTCCTTCACGCGGAAAATAGAGGCCCCGCCCATGCCGTCCAGCGGTTTGAGAATGATGTCGCTGTGTTTTTGCCAGAAGGCTTTCAGCTGCGCTTTATTACGCGTGACCAGAGTTTCCGGCGTCAGATCGGCAAACCATGCGGTGAACAACTTTTCGTTGCAGTCGCGCAGGCTCTGCGGTTTGTTGACGATCAGCGTTCCTTTCTCTTCTGCACGTTCCAGAATATAGGTCGCGTAGATGAACTCGGTATCAAACGGCGGATCCTTACGCATCAGAATAACGTCCAGGTCTGCCAGCGGGAGATCCTGTTCGCTCTTGAACTCATACCATTTGTCGTAGTTCTGCTCTACGCTCAGGGTACGCGTATGGGCGCGGGCTTCACCGTTGATCAGATAAAGATCGGCCATCTCCATATAATGAATTTCGTAACCGCGGCGTTGCGCTTCCAGCAGCATAGCGAAACTGGAATCTTTCTTGATGTTGATGCTTGCGATGGGATCCATCACGATGCCGAGCTTGATCATGTTCTTCTCCGTTTATGCCTTAGCCCAGATCGCCAAAACGCACCTGAAGCGCGGTAATGGCGGTGAGCGCAGTTGTCTCAGTACGCAGAACGCGAGGTCCTAACAGAATATCAGTAAACTGATACCGTGCGGTCATGGCAATTTCATCTGCCGACAACCCACCTTCCGGGCCAATCAGCAAGCGGATACGCTCCACCGGGAGCGGCAGCGTGTTAATGCTGGCGCTGGCGCGAGGATGCAGATTGAGCTTCAGTCCTTCGTCCTGTTCTGCGCACCATGCTTCCAGATCCATTGCCGGGCGAATTTCAGGCACCCGATTACGACCGCACTGTTCGCAGGCGGCAATGGCGATTTTCTGCCACTGCTGGAGCTTCTTGTTCAGGCGTTCATTGTCCAGTTTAACGCCGCAACGCTCAGAAAAAAGTGGCGTAATGAGGCTTACACCCAGTTCAATCGATTTCTGGATAGTAAATTCCATTTTTTCACCGCGCGACATTACCTGGCCCAGGTGGATATGCAACGGTGATTCCCGATCGTCGAGTTCAGCGTTAAGCACCTTCACTTCCACACTTTTCTTACTGGCGTGGGTAATTTCGGCGTCGAATACCTGATTGCTGCCATCAAACAGCTGTAGCGGCTGGCCTGGCCCCATACGTAGTACGCGGCCGATATGGTTGGCAGCATCTTCACACAGTGAAATTTGGCTACCGGAAGCGAGTGGCTCTGGGTGATAAATGCGAGGAATGCGCATAGTTAAACATCCGCGTCATGGCCCTGGGCTGCAACAGGCAGGGCATGGTTAAAAATATTGCCGCTAGTGTAGGTTAGCTCTTTTGCGCCTGGCAAGCGCGTTGCACATAGGGGTTATGATTCCCCTGTACCTTCGCGATGCGTTCGTCGCGCTCACACTCCCAGTCGGTGACCGGATACTGCTTATTCCAGGCATTAAAAAGCTGGGTTTGCTGGCGAGAGAGCGTCAGGTTGTATTGGTCGCGCATATAAAAATAGGTACGCGCGATGGCGCCACGGGCGCGGGCAGGCGGCTCGGCAACTTTCTCTTTGAAATCAACCTTCATCGCGCACTGTCCATACTGGCCTTCGCCACCGTTCCACTGGCTGTACATGAAGTTAGCGCGATCGCCATTCACTTCACCTACCGCAGGCTGCAGGTTATGCATATCGCTTTCCATTTTGCGATAGACCGGATCTTTAGCGCAGTTTTTACGCCCTCCGTCCTGCCAGCACTGACGCTGATGACCAAACTGCCAGGCGGGGACAACGTGCTCCCATTCAATTCGACTGGCGCGGTTTTCGTTTTTTCGCACTTTATAGCCGCAGGATTCGAGGTCCACGACCCCTTTTTTGCCTTGCCAGTTAATTTTACAACCGCAGTAGAAATCGCCTGGTGCATCGGCGTTAACTTTGACGCCCGCCGCTTTTGCCTGAGAAAAACTGTTGATGCCTTCGGCTAAAGCCGGGCCTGAAAATGCTGCGGCTAACAAGGCCGCAGCAAAAGAAAAATTACGGTACATCACGAACTCCGTGTCAAAACGAGCCCGCAACGTAGCGAAAGTCATTCCTGTATGCAATCAGTTAGATCAGAAAAGTTCCTGATAATTCTGAAGATTATTCTGCAATCAGTGGTTCGCCGCAGTGAACGCAGCGGTAGGTGGCTTCGCCGCGTATCACGCGGTTATGGCGGCGTACGGTCAGTTGGTGTTCCTGACACTTGCAGCGGTAAGTAAAGGTCTTACGCTGCACGGATTGCAGTTCGAACTGATGCGTACGTCGGGCTGGCACGCCCAGCACGCTTTCCATCATCCATTTCCACTCTTTGCCGTGCGGCGGCACGCGGCCAAAGTATTTCCACACCAGTAAATGCGCCAGTTCATGGGGCACCACTTCGTTAACGAACGCGTCAACGTTCTCCATCAGCAGGACGGGATTCAGACGAATTTCGTAGGTTTGTAGCCACGCGGTACCCGCGGCGGTTCCGCGCTGTTGGTAAACCAGCTTTGGCTCCGGGTAATTGCGTTCTAGCTTGAGATTGGCCTGAGCGAGTTTTTCCCGCAGGCTGCGCATAACGGCTTGCTGGATGGCGATAGGGAGACGGGAGGTTTTCATAACGCCAGAGGATAGTGCGGCAGGGAAGGGACTGCAAGAGGAAGGCTTCCTCCCGCGGGGGAGGAAGCTTTTCGTGATTAGTCGTGTGCGCCAATTTCGCGCAGTTTACGACCTTTCATCAGGTTACGTTCAATGTGTTCCAGAGAGACATTTTTAGTTTCAGGTATCAGCCACAGGGTCAGGAAGATGAACAGGACGTTCAGACCACCGTAGACCCAGAAAGTATTGGCGCTTCCCAGCGAGTTCAGCATCGTCAGGAAGGTTGCACCGACGATCATATTGGCAATCCAGTTGGTTGCGGTAGAGCAGGTGATACCGAAATCGCGGCCTTTCAGCGGTTGGATTTCAGAGCACAGAACCCAAATCAGCGGACCGGCGCTCATGGCAAAGCCAACGATAAACATCAGCAGCATCAGTACAGCGAAGTATTGCGCGGCCGCCGAGTGAATACCCACGTGCATCATCGTACCCAGCACGCCCATACCGACGGCCATGACGATAAAGCCGAGGATCAGCGTAGGCTTGCGGCCCCAACGGTCAACCAGGCCAATGGCGATAAAGGTTGCCAGCACGTTGGTCAGACCGACGATAACAGTCCCCCACATCTGCTCGGTGGTGTTGGTGTAGCCCGCCAGCTCAAAGATTTTCGGTGCGTAATACATAATGACGTTCATCCCGGTGAACTGCTGCATCACCTGTAACAGGACGCCAAGGAATACTGCGCGGCGGAAGTTGCTGTTTTCTTTAAACAGCGCCCAGCCGCTCTGCTTCACCTGCAGACTTTCACGAATTTCATCCAGCTCGCGTTTGGCTTCTGCGCTGGTATCACGCAAACGCAACAGAACACGTTCAGCATCGACAAAACGACGTTTAGCAGCAAACCAGCGTGGGCTGTCCGGCAGGAAGATAACGCCAACCAGCAGCAGCAGGGCAGGGATGATGATCACGCCCAGCATCCAGCGCCATGCGCCGCTGTAGCTAAACGCCGTATCGGAAAGATACGCACCCAAAATACCGATGGTGATCATCAACTGATACATAGAGATCATGCTGCCACGAATTTTTTCCGGGGCAATTTCAGACAGGTAAAGCGGCGCGGTATAAGACGCAACGCCTACCGCAAGGCCGAGCAGCACGCGGGAAACCAACAGTACTTCAACGTTTGGTGCCGCGGCGGAAAACAGTGAACCGGCAACAAACAGGATTGCGCCGATCATCAAACTCTTTTTACGCCCCAGTTTGAAGGAGAGCCAACCGCTGCCGACGGCACCCACGGCTGCACCAAACATCATCGAACTCACCACCCATTCCTGAGTGTGGGGGGTAATTTGGAACTCGTCGGTGATGAACGGTAAAGCTCCGGCAATAACACCGATATCCAGGCCAAAAAGTAATCCAGCCAGGGCTGCAAGAAAGCAGACAAAAAATGTCATGGCTTTGTTGGAACGCCCCGTTTTTTTATTGTCAGGCATGATGCCCTCCGGTTGGGTAGCTAGTTTTGTTGATGTTAAGGGTAGGTGAGTACGGGGTAAAAAAATGCGAATCACATCACATTAGTGTAATCGGTTACACTAGCATTCATGTAAGTTATTGGTTATTTGATTGAAAAATAACGTTATTTATTTCGCATGAATAACATTGATTGTCTGGGTTTAAGATAATGCTGAAATATAATGTAACAGTGATGCAATCACAGTAACGAAGAGATGTTGATTCATGTTGGATCGAAATTCTACGATATGTAATCGCTTTCATTTGTTGTTTGCAACAAGGGAGATTAGCGTAGCTTTGGCTATGGGGTATGGAAGAGAAAAGGACATAAAAAAGACCAGCGCGAGGCTGGTCTTCATAAGCGTTGAGCCGTGAGGGAATTACTTCAGACCGGCAGCTTCACGCAGCAGAGCGGCTTTGTCGGTTTTTTCCCATGGGAAATGTTCGCGACCAAAGTGACCGTAAGCAGCGGTTTCTTTGTAAATCGGGTGCAGCAGATCCAGCATCTGAATCAGGCCATACGGGCGCAGGTCGAAGAACTCGCGCACCAGCAGGGTCAGTTGCTCAGAAGGCACTTTTTCAGTACCAAATGTTTCCACCATGATAGAGGTCGGTTCAGCCACGCCGATTGCGTAGGAAACCTGAATCTCACAACGGTCAGCCAGACCAGCGGCAACAATGTTTTTTGCGACGTAACGGGCTGCATAGGCTGCGGAACGGTCAACTTTAGACGGATCCTTACCAGAGAATGCACCGCCGCCGTGACGCGCCATGCCGCCGTAGGTATCAACGATGATTTTACGACCTGTCAGTCCACAGTCGCCCATTGGACCGCCGATTACGAAACGACCGGTTGGGTTGATGAAGAACTTGGTCGAAGCAGTCAGCCATTCTGTCGGCAGTACCGGCTTGATGATCTCTTCCATAACGGCTTCTTGCAGCGATTTCTGATCGATGTCTTCAGAGTGCTGAGTCGACAGAACAACCGCATCAATACCGACGATTTTGCCGTCGTCATACTGGAAGGTAACCTGGCTTTTTGCATCCGGACGCAGCCAGGATAAAGTGCCGTTTTTACGCACTTCAGCCTGACGCTGCACCAGACGGTGAGCATAGGTAATTGGAGCTGGCATCAGCACGTCGGTTTCGTTGGTTGCATAACCAAACATCAGACCCTGGTCGCCTGCACCCTGTTCCAGCGGATCGGCGCGGTCAACACCCTGGTTGATGTCCGGAGACTGTTTACCAATCGCGCTCAGTACCGCACAAGAGTTGGCGTCAAAGCCCATGTCGGAATGCACATAGCCAATTTCGCGAACCGTATTACGGGTGATCTCTTCGATATCAACCCATGCGCTGGTGGTGATCTCACCGCCAACTAAAACCATACCGGTTTTGACGTAGGTTTCGCAGGCAACGCGTGCTTTCGGATCCTGTTCAAGGATTGCATCCAGCACGGCATCAGAGATTTGGTCAGCGATTTTGTCAGGATGCCCTTCTGATACGGACTCGGACGTAAAAAGGTGTTTTGCCATATTTAATTTCACCTAAGGAGAATTTGGTTAGCTCAAACTGTCGAGTGGAATAGCCATGTGTAGAAGATTCTACCATGAGTCTGCAGATGACGGACACTGGCAGTCTGAGTGTTAATCGGTATAGATGGATTAACATCTGGACGGCTATTTTAGGACAGTTCTTCGCCTGATTTCCAGCTTTTTTTGATTGAGGTCGCATTGTACTGAAAATGTAACTGGAAATTTTTCCTGACGGTGCTGGCAATGCACGCATTTATCTTTTGCTTTTTGACTTCCTTATGGGTATAAAACGCGGCGCGCGGCTCATATCCGTCATACTTCAAGTTGCATGTGCGTTGGCTTCCTCGCTCGCCCCAGTCACTTACTCATGTAAGCTCCGGGGGACTCCCTGCGTTGCCGCCTTCCCGCAACTCGGATTATTTAGGATAGACAAAAGCACACGACGTTTTCATCGTGTTGCCACTTCCAGCCGGGTTAAGACTTTAGCTTTGGCTTGTGGGTTCGTTCCGTAAGGAGCAACCGTGGAGGTGATACGAGATAATGAACCGTTGTATTCTGCTGAATCTGTCGCACCGTTCTGGTGTACATATGTTCCCCGCAATCTGCATCTTGCATACCTGCCGATGTTATACCCATCTCGGCGCTTCTCAGGACTCCAGGGCCGGTAACGGTCACTAAGAACTGAACAAGGGCGCTCTTGGTAAACAAGAGTTTTCTCGTGGTTTCGCCGAACCGTCAGCATTAAGTTCGGTTACGTGTTTACATTGATATGAAAAAGAAACCGGTCGCACAGTCGGAGCGTCAGCACTATCTGCTGCAAATTCTGCCTGTATTTGGGTTGTTATCGCGTCTTCGGATTGCGATAGTAGTCAACTGTTTTACACTTGTTAATAAAATTTGAGGTTCGCTATGTCTGACGACATTTCTTTGGGTTCGCCTTCGTCAGCAGGCGAACACGGTGTACTACGCTCCATGCAGGAGGTTGCAATGAGTTCCCAGGAAGCCAGCAAGATGCTGCGTACTTACAATATTGCCTGGTGGGGTAATAACTACTACGACGTCAATGAACTGGGCCACATCAGCGTGTGCCCGGATCCGGACGTACCCGAAGCGCGCGTTGACCTTGCTGAGTTGGTGAAAGCCCGTGAAGCGCAGGGCCAGCGTCTGCCTGCATTGTTCTGCTTCCCGCAGATCCTGCAACATCGTTTGCGTTCGATTAACGCCGCGTTTAAACGAGCCCGTGAATCTTACGGTTACAACGGTGACTATTTCCTCGTTTACCCGATCAAGGTCAACCAGCATCGTCGCGTGATTGAATCGCTGATCCACTCCGGCGAACCGCTGGGGCTGGAAGCTGGTTCCAAAGCTGAATTGATGGCCGTTCTGGCCCATGCCGGAATGACCCGTAGCGTGATCGTGTGTAACGGTTATAAAGACCGCGAATATATCCGTCTGGCACTGATTGGCGAGAAGATGGGCCATAAGGTCTATCTGGTCATCGAGAAGATGTCTGAAATCGCTATCGTGCTGGATGAAGCTGAACGCCTGAATGTCGTTCCGCGTCTGGGCGTGCGTGCGCGTCTGGCGTCGCAGGGCTCTGGCAAGTGGCAGTCCTCCGGCGGTGAGAAATCAAAATTCGGCCTGGCGGCAAACCAGGTGCTGCAACTGGTAGAAATTCTGCGCGAGCGTGGTCGTCTGGACAGCATCCAGTTGCTGCACTTCCATCTCGGCTCCCAAATGGCGAACATTCGTGATATCGCCACCGGCGTACGTGAGTCGGCGCGTTTCTACGTTGAGCTGCACAAGCTTGGCGTTAATATCCAGTGCTTCGACGTGGGCGGCGGTCTGGGCGTAGATTACGAAGGTACCCGTTCGCAGTCTGACTGTTCCGTAAACTACGGTTTGAACGAATACGCCAACAACATCATCTGGGCTATTGGCGACGCCTGTGAAGAACACGGTCTGCCGCATCCGACGGTAATCACCGAGTCTGGCCGCGCGGTAACCGCGCACCATACCGTGCTGGTATCTAACATTATCGGCGTTGAGCGTAGTGAACACACCGAAGCCACGCCTCCGGCTGACGATGCGCCACGTGCCCTGCAAAGCATGTGGGAAACCTGGCAAGAGATGCATGAACCGGGAACCCGTCGTTCGCTGCGTGAATGGCTGCACGACAGCCAGATGGATCTGCACGATATTCACGTTGGGTACTCTTCAGGCACCTTTAGCCTGCAGGAGCGTGCGTGGGCAGAGCAGCTGTATCTGAACATGTGCCATGAAGTGCAGAAACAACTCGACCCGAGCAACCGTGCGCACCGTCCGATTATCGACGAGCTGCAGGAGCGTATGGCTGATAAGATTTACGTCAACTTCTCGCTGTTCCAGTCGATGCCGGATGCGTGGGGGATCGATCAGCTGTTCCCGGTAATGCCGCTGGAAGGGTTGAATCAGGTGCCTGAACGCCGTGCGGTGCTGTTGGATATCACCTGCGACTCTGATGGCGCTATCGACCACTACGTTGACGGTGATGGCATTGCGACCACCATGCCGATGCCGGAATACGACCCTGAGAACCCGCCGATGCTGGGCTTCTTTATGGTGGGTGCGTACCAGGAGATCCTCGGCAACATGCACAACCTGTTTGGTGATACCGAAGCGGTTGACGTGTTCGTCTTCCCTGACGGCAGCGTAGAAGTTGAGCTGTCCGACGAAGGGGATACCGTGGCGGATATGCTGCAATACGTGCAGCTGGATCCGAACACCCTGCTGACGCAGTTCCGTGATCAGGTGAAAAACACCGATCTGGACGCTGAGCTGCAACAGCAGTTCCTCGAAGAGTTTGAAGCCGGTCTGTACGGTTATACTTATCTGGAAGATGAGTAACGATAAATGCCAGGTGGCGCTGCGCTTACCGTTCCTACGAAAGTAGGCCGGATAAAGCGAAGCCGCCATCCGGCAGTCGGAATCCGCGGGGGCAGCATTTGTTGCACTCACTTGAATCCGTACAAAATAACGGCGATAATTTGCCGTAAATATGCAGTTACCAAATCAATCCCTTCCTCGTCGGGCTTAACGACGCGGAGGGGATTTTTTTTCATCGATTTTTAAAGAGGTCAGTACATGAGCACCTTAGGTCATCAATACGACAACTCCCTGGTTTCTAACGCCTTTGGTTTTTTACGTCTGCCGATGAACTTCATGCCGTACGACAGCGACGCCGACTGGGTGATCACCGGTGTACCGTTTGATATGGCAACGTCTGGTCGTGCGGGCGGGCGTCATGGTCCGGCGGCAATCCGTCAGGTGTCCACCAACCTGGCCTGGGAGCACAACCGATTCCCGTGGAACTTCGATATGCGCGAGCGCCTGAACGTGGTGGACTGCGGCGATCTGGTTTATGCGTTCGGGGATGCGCGTGAAATGAGTGAAAAACTGCAGGCGCATGCTGAGAAGCTGCTGTCTGCCGGTAAGCGCATGCTCTCCTTTGGCGGCGACCACTTCGTCACGCTACCGCTGCTGCGCGCACACGCTAAACACTTTGGTAAAATGGCGCTGGTGCACTTTGATGCTCACACCGATACCTACGCGAACGGCTGCGAATTCGACCACGGTACCATGTTCTACACTGCGCCGAACGAAGGTCTGATCGATCCGAATCACTCTGTGCAGATCGGTATTCGTACCGAGTTCGACAAAGACAACGGCTTTACCGTACTGGATGCGTGCCAGGTTAACGACCGCAGCGTTGATGACATTATCGCTCAGGTTAAGCAGATTGTCGGTGATATGCCGGTATACCTGACTTTTGATATCGACTGTCTGGATCCGGCGTTTGCACCCGGAACCGGTACGCCAGTGATCGGCGGTCTGACTTCCGATCGTGCTATTAAACTGGTACGTGGTCTGAAAGATCTGAACATCGTCGGGATGGATGTTGTTGAAGTGGCTCCGGCCTACGATCAGTCAGAGATCACCGCACTGGCGGCGGCAACGTTAGCATTAGAAATGCTCTATATCCAGGCGGCGAAAAAAGGCGAGTAACGATTTCGGGCTATTTTACTCGCCATTTTGAACCCGGGCAGTGCTCGCCATCCTCACGTACTACGTGTACGCTCCGGTGGCTGTGCGCTGTCCGGTCTCAAACTGGCTTCGCCAATAACGCCCGATCGCTGGACTAAATTTGTAATTCTGTAGGCCGGATAAGGCGTTCACGCCGCCATCCGGCACTGTTCGAAGATTATTTGATCCCGTCTGCGCTCATGCGATCGCGAATATGTTGCGCACGTTCTGCGGATGCCGGATGATCGTCAAACATTGAGCTTTGACGTCCTGCTTCCAGTTTTGCCAGTTTCTCAAAACTGGTGGCTAAGCCAGCCGGATTGATCCCACGTTTGCGCAACAGATCATACGAGTAATCATCCGCCTCGGATTCCTGACGCTGGGAGAACTGTGAGTTCACCAGTTTCTCGCCAAGATCGCCCAATTGCGATTGCGACAGGCTGCCGACAATCCCGCCAGCGGAAGCCGCAGCTGCCCGCACGGCGTTCGTACCCAGCGCAACCTGCATCCCTTTTTTCACGTGACCCAGCGCAACGTGACCCATTTCGTGGCCGATCACCGCTTCGACTTCGTTGTCTGTCATCATATCCATCAGGCCGCTGTATACGCGGATACAGCCGTTCGCCATGGCAAAGGCATTTACATCTTTCGCCATATAGACTTTGTAGTTCACCGGCTGGCCGTTAATGTTATCGCCAAGCGCGGCGGCGATTTTGCCAAGACGCGTTGCATACTCGCTGCCAGCCGGGGCGATGGTAGCTTTGCTGTCCATATCCTTACAGGCCTGATCGCTCAGCGCTTTTACCTGCGCATCGCTCAGACTGTAGGCCTGAAAAGCCTCTGCGCCTGAGGAAAGCAGTCCGTTTGAGTCCATGTTCTGGCAGCCGGTCAATGCCGCCGCCATGCTCGTAGCAAGCAGTAAAGCGCGAATTTTCATTTTTTCTCTTCCGCACAAAGTCAGGATTATTCTAAAAAATGCGTCGTTTGCAGGTGAACCGACGCTCGGCATAAGTATAAAGAAAAGAACAATAAGCGGGCGAGAAGATTGCGCAACTTGCGCGCATGATCCAGAGATTTCTGAAGCGGTAAAAGGATGCTCCATGTACATGACACGCGGCTTGGGTTACATTGTTGGCACTTTTTTCCGGCGTAGCCCAAAACGCGCTGTCGTCAAGTCGTTTAGGGCGTGGCCTTCATTATCCGATCTGGAGTCAAAATGTCCTCACGTAAAGAGCTTGCCAATGCTATTCGTG
>OJXJ01000022.1_pt1 | contig 75671 bp, 94 predicted proteins | sample 1600691 | NCBI WGS metagenome assembly OJXJ01 (sample SAMN04436929, study PRJEB24849) | human gut metagenome | biome: human gut; feature: NICU; material: stool | host: Homo sapiens | place: USA: Saint Louis, MO | collected 2012-06-05 | reverse complement strand
TGCTTTCTGGCTGGCTGCCCATTACGAGCCAGGTATGTGCAACAGCATCAGCAAATGAACGCGATGGACGCAATGTATAATCCACAGTCTGTGTCGTCAGGTTGTAACTGATAGTCTGACGAGTAACCAGAGCGTTATATTTTCGGTCACGGCTTCCCAGTGCGTTCTCTGTTGCCCGCACCTTGACGCGAACCAGAGTATCGGTCGGATGAACTACGTTGCTTCGGATGTTGACAGCGTGTATTTCCTCAACCTTAAGAATTGATGCATCATTGGAGTTGTTTGTCCGCTGGAAATTGATGGCATATTTACCAAACCCTCCTGCCGGGATTATTTTATCAGTGCGATAAAACACTTCGCTGGTCGACTTATGAGGCGTTCCCTGATGATAGGTGAAGGTCTGTTGTGTTCCTGGTATCTGATTATAATCGTCGTCGATTTTCCAGATTGTCACCGTCCAGTCAGTCCAGTTACCGCCACCCAGTGATGACTGTGTATGCAGCCATAGTTCTGTTGACTCAACCGGCGAGAAGAAAGGCCCAACAACAAGCGCCTCATTATCGTTGAGGATAAATTTTGTCGTGTTAATGGTGGCAGTGGATGGAACGGTGGGCGGACCCTGTAAATCTGTCATGGTGAACGTGTACCACTGAACAGGGTCTATAACGGCGCCATCATCACTCTCTACAGCAGAAATCAGCGTGCCTGAGAAAAGTACATCTTCAGTAACGCTGCCTGATGTTGTGTTATAGGTGACGTTAATGGTGAATGTGACGGAGTGTGGTAGCACGAGCCCCATGAAGTAGTCGAACTCAGCCTGCTTGACGATTTTCATCGCGATCTGGCCGCCAGCATATTCACCACTTACCACGGTATTGGCAGTTGCCGACTCTACCGGGAAATTGTCGCTTTCGTTTGGCCCTGGCATCTCCTGCCCGTCGACATCATCGAACGAATATCCCTCGTTAATAGTCGGTATTACCTCACCAGGCTGATAAAACTGATACTCAGCACCGGCCATCGATCCGAGGCTAGACTCTGAGTAACGAACAGATTCATAGTCATACTTACCGATACCGATACACATCCACTCAGTGACGTATTTCAGGCCGCCGTCGTTCTCACTCTGGCGCACATATTCAAACATCGATTCCTGAATCAAGTCGGGAAACGATCTGACCTGACCATAAATATCAGGCTTCGCTTTGTATACCCTGGCGGTATTCGTTTGCCCGGTCAGACTGTTGTTCGGCGAATCGACGGTGTTTCCACCGTTGTTTGCAATTGCCGGCTTCGGAGCCAGGAATGAAAACACAGCACCAACAACTTTGAAGATCGGGCTGAGAATGTCGCTAATGATACCTTTTGGCTGGTCGAATATCTGGATGGTGTCCAGTTCGCTCAGCTCAAACGCCAGATCATCATCATCATTTAACCTCACGCCGTTGCGGACGATCAGCAGATCACGGTGAAAGGTGCCATCATTGGCCGACAGCCAGTCATAAAAAAGGGTGCCGTTTGGCACCCTGCAACGCAACTTAGGCGTTCCTGGAAAATTTGATATCTCAACCAGCGCCATATTCGAAAAACTCCACTTTAGTGAATGCCCGCTGAATAACCAGCAATGAGTCCATGCGCACGCTGCCGTTCTCTCCCCGCGAGTGCAGTGCCTGCCGGTTAAGCACCAGCCCCACGTGCGCTGGTTGCGCGCCGCGGTACCCGACGAATATCCCGCCTTCAACTGGTTTATCGACCTGGCGCCAGAAAACGACGTCACCCTGATAGCAGGTGAAGAAGTCCTCACCGGCTTCGTAGTCCGGAGTCTGGTGCAGCTCAATGCCGAGAACGTGACGGTAATACAGCACCACCAGTCCCCAGCAATCCACCCTATCGAACGAGCAAGCCCGGTTAGCCCACGGCACGCCGATCACCTTGCTGATGAAATCAGAGGTTTTCATGTGCCGTGCCTACCAGTTACATCGCCGCTCCTCACTTCAGCAATAATTCTCGCCTCGCAAGCTGAAGGGAAGTCAGGAAACCAACCAAGATGAGTTTTTGCCAATCTTGCGCGCCACTCATTTCTCCTCTTCAAAAAATCCACGCCAGTAACACCTGATGTGTTACCAGTGAGTTTTCTTTTATTCCTTGAGTTAACAGTTCTGCTAACCGCCCTAAGGTTATCTATGTTGTTATTTTTTTTATCGCCATCAATATGATCAATTTCATGACCGATAGGTATTTCACCATGGTGCATCTCATAAATAATCCTATGAACAAGCAATTGCTTTCCATCAACGATTACAGAGAGATATCCTTGTGTAGTGGTCTTGTTTGGTGACTTTCCGTATCTGATCCCACTCTTTCTCAAATTCCAATATATCTTTCCATCATCATATCTGAAAAGTTCATGCCAATTCATATAGAGACCTCAACAAGAATAGATGAATATATTTATAACGAGCAGGAGGAGTAACGAGTCGAATAATTATACCACTTCATAAATATTGAAGCCCAGTATATTCGCTGGGGTCGTATAATATCCCAATATTATTATTCAGCGGGTTAGTGACAGAAAGCGTCACAGAAGCGGCATCTGCGTCAATATCTACCGTCTTGACGTACAACTCCCAGGACTTTATCGGCACTGACACGTCACCGCTGTCAAAGATTTGCCGTGTGGCCGTGATGGCCGTAAGACGCGCCGCTCCTTTCCACTGTTTCATCAGCGCTTTTATATCCGACGACAGCCTACCTAACTTCACAGTCGCGTCGATCACCGGCGTGCCGCTCTGTTGGCTCTCTTCGATTTCAAAGCGCGCTGGCGTGTACGTCTGGCCTCCTAGTGCCTTCGGGAAGAACTGCTTATCAACCAGGCGGACGTAGCCAAAGGATGGATGGTAGAACGTGATGGTGTCGTACAGCCCGCGCGTCGGGCGCTGCTGCTTATAAGCTCTGAATGTAGGCATTACGGAACTCTCGGAAGTGATTCTGGGTCGCGACCGTCCGGGTAACCCGTAACCACGATGTCCAGCCACGAATCCCACGGCGGCGGCAATTCAACAATGATGTCGTCAAACTCGTCGTCAGCGTTGTAGAGGTGGTTTGCAATCACAGTTCCAGTCCATGTAACAACGCCGTTTGTGATGTTTGTCTGAACAGGCATCTGCGTGAAGTGGAGTTCCTGCAACTGTACCCCACTGCCGCCGAGATTCACCTTCATACGGAACCAATTTAGCCCACGGTTTAGGTAGTTAGGGCTGCGCAGCCACTGCTGAAATGCGCGCTCCTCTGCCGACGTAAAGATCCACGTCAGTGACCATGTCACTTTCAGGTCATCGGTCTGGTTCTGAAAGATAGCCGGGCCAACCGCTGGTTGATCGGTCTGGAACCCGGTATCGAGCGTCATGTTTTTGCTGGCCTTCTGCGCCAGCGGCAGCCAGTCGGGATAGTCGATAATTGGCATCTAAACTCCAGGCATTAAAAAACCCGCCGAAGCGGGTTTAATCTATGGCAGTTGGTCGTCTCGGAGCTTCAAAAATTTTAATGTTAAATTCTTGAATAGAGCCGTTACTCTTGAACTCAAGTGTCTCACCAGCAGGAATAACACCGGTAATGTAAGTGCCATCTGTAAGCAAAAACTCAAAATTAACAGCCCGGTTAGTTGAGTATTTGACAACCTTCCCGCTTTCAAGTGGCATGCTTTTTGATTCGCCAGGCAAAATACTATCCATGTTCCCTCTCAATTTTGACCGCGTGGTGTTCTTTTGGCATTGAAATTACTTGTTATGCCCTGAGAAATTGGACCGCCATTATTTAGATCAGCAATGATGGCATCCACGGTTATTGTACCATCTCCATTACTTGTAGCCTGAGCATCAAATGTGGCCCCCGTCATGTTCTGAACGTTGATTATGACGTTCACACCTCCGCCTGCAGTCATATCCTTATTGCTGATCACCCTGCCGTTGTCACCCGGTATCATGTACTGCTTACCAGTGCTGGCCTGGTAAATCTCCGGCATGCCTCCTTCGCCGACCTGGTACATACCGCCTGCACTAACCGGGCCGCCATTCTTGCGTTTTCCAAGCAGGTTTGCGCCAATAACGCCAGCCACCGCTCCGAGTCCGATCGCCGCCGCCGTACCCATTGAGGCAATGGAGGAAAGGATCGCCGCCGGAGTCCATGCTGCTGCAGTCGTTGCCGCAGCAGCTGCACTGGTCGCAGTTTGTGTGGCCACTGCTGCCGTCTGTACTGCTGTGACAGTACCGATAGCAGCCGTTTGTGCCGCCTGCCCCATGATGGCTGACTTAACCCACTCGATGCCCATTTGTACGAACGAGTTAATGACGCTATTCAGGACCGTCATGCCAATACTGCGCATTGCATCGCTGGCAGACATGCTTCCGGTGATAATCCCGGTAAGCGCATTACTGGCGACTGATCCGAGAGAGTTGAAAGCTGCAGCCGCTGCCTGCGTGGCCGCGTTCTGCTGAGCCCACTCTTCCCACATCGCCGCGTTACGCTGCTCCCGGTATTGCTGTTCGATAGCAGCTCGCGCCGCCTCAGCCTCTCCAATCTTCTGCGGATAAAGCTGGGCATACTGTTGGATATCAGCGATGTCTTTCTGGTACTGGCTATCCAGTCCGGCAGTTTTGCTGGTTTTACCCTGGATGGTGCTGAACTTATTGGCAGCGTCAGTACGTTCCTTTTCTGCCTTGGCCTGGGCCCGTAATGCGTTGGCGTTATCCCAGGCTTTAGCCGCATATTGCCCGGCCAGAATGACCTGTTCCTGTGTCGCATCATTACCGAGAGACTGCTGCGCATTAAGCACGGCCTGAGCTCGCGATAATTCACCAACACTGACCGCTGACAACTCGGCCTTCTGCCTCAGTTCGTCAAGTTTTTGGTTAACAGACTCTTGAGCTTTTGCGTATTGTTCAGCCTCTTTCTGCGCTGCAGACTTTCCGCCTTTAGATTTGCTGCCAATAGCGGAACCGGTAGTTTTAATCTCGATCGGTTTCGTATTCGCCGCGGTCTGTGATGCTTTGGAAACAGCAGCCAGATCGCCAACCAGCATGGCGGCCTTATTGCTCAGACCGGCAAGCGCTTTGTTTTGTGCTTCCCAACCATCAAGACCAAGCCATGACCAAGTGCGCGCGCGCCTGGTGAACATTTCCGCTGTGCTGTTCAAATCTGATATCTGAGCATCTGCCGACGCCGCCTTTCCTACCAGACGATCTAGTGCTGCTGCCATAGAGTCGATTATTGCCACCAGACCACTACTGGCACCAGTCGCCTGGTTAACAGAGTCGATCATCGACAGGAATGAGTTTGTCAGCGCTGTATTAGCCTGAGAAAGCGTACGCGGTAGCTTTTCGAACTCAGCGTTTACGGATCCTGTCTGCTTCTGAATGGCATTCAGCGCATCTTCTGCCGTCAGCTTTCCGTCCAGCATGAGTTGGCGCAACTCGCCGATGCTTACGCCCATTCCGGCGGCGATCTGGCGTGCCAGTTCCGGCATTTGCTCAAGGATGGAGTTGAACTCCTCCGCCCGGACAGTGCCGGATGAAATTGACTGACCGAACTGACGAAGAGCATTCGCCATTTCTTCGGAAGAGGATCCGCCGATACGCCCGATTTTCTGAAGCGTCTCGGTGAGCTGTAACACTTGTCCATTGGTGGCCCCGGTATCCTTCAGGGCTGTGCTGAGAGATTCCCATAGTTTCTGGGTGTCCTGAAGAGATCCCCCGGTCGCAGAGCTGATATTCATCAGCGTCTGCATGGTTTGCGAGGCTGATGCCGAGCTACCAGTCAGCCGCTCAATACGAGAGTTCAACTGACTCATGTTGTCAGCAGCAACGAGGAATGCCTTTCCCCAGTCAACAACGAGTGAGGCGGCAATAGCCCCGGCGACGCGGTTGATATTGGTCTGCAGCTCATCCATCTTCTTGGCTGCGGTAGTTGCAGAGTTGCCGATAGAATCGAGCGACTTATTAGCCTTCCCCTGCGCCTTTAGCAAGCCAGAAACATCGGCTTCGATGTCGTAATAAATCTCGCCTGCTTTTTCAGCCATCAGTTTCTCCAGACATTAAAAAACCCACCTTTTGGTGGGTTAGTTGTTCATTAGCTAGGCCGCTTTCTTTGCTGATTTTTCGCGTTCAATCATTTCCTGCCAGCGGCGATCGTCATCATCCATAACCGCATCATACTCTTCCCTGGTAAAGCCTTTCTGGTCAGGATATTTGGCGTTAAGCATCATGGCGAATTCGGTCATGGTAAGGTTTTCAGCCTCTTCCCTGCTGATCCCAAAATGGTTTCGCGCCGCCATGATGTATTCAGTTGCATGGAACTCCGGTGTCGTTTCCTTGCTTTCGTGCTTCTGCAACTTACGAACCTTCGCCCGTCCGATAACGCCATGCATGATGAGTGACTGAGCTATCAGAATAAGGTTCTCCGGCGGCAGCGCGCCACGGCGCCATACAAACGCTCGCCGTCCAGTGCGTGATGGCTCGTGCCAGCCTGTCAGCTCTGAAACGTCCTCGTCACAGCATGACTGAATGACGTTAATAGCCGAGAGCAATGCCTCACGCACAAAAGCGGCAGAGCCTGACGCATCAAGTGCCCAACGTGGCAGCGAAACGTCACCGAAATAGTGGGCGTAAAATTTGCGCTGATGCTCTGGTATCGCACTGTGAATTTCGCGCGCCGCTTCAAGCATCTTTGCTACGTCGTCATTGAACAGCGCATAGAAAGTGCGAACGATATGTTCTGGCTCGCCGATCCGAGTTATGTTACGGAACGATGGCCGGAAGAAGTATTCACGGCCGCCAGCACCAATCAGGCACTCGCCAATTTCTTTCAAAGGGGTCATATCGCTCTCCATAACCAGTATCAAGGGCAGCACGCCGCCCTTTGTAGTGATTACGGTGCGGCAGTCACGGTCACAGCACAGGTGTCGGTGAAATCACCGTCAGCAGTGGTGGCCGTAATAGTCGCGGTGCCTTCGGCAACTGCTGTCACCAGACCGGTTGAACTGACGGTGGCAATGGAAGGTGCCGAAGTTGTCCAGGTGATCGCTTTGTTAGTCGCATCGGTTGGCTGAACTGCACCGCTCAGCTGCTGGGTTGCGCCAACGACAAGAGATGCAGTTGCAGGGGTAACTTCAACGCCAGTGGCCGCGATGGAATCAGCGACTTCAAACACAACGGTGTCGGCGTCGTAGACCTTCCACTCGCCGGAGAAGGTGGAGATATCGTTGGTACCGAAGTCACCAGACCATGAGGTGGTGTTCATATAGCCCTGGATATAAGTACCGGCGTTCTCACCCGCGAAGTCGAAACGCACCCACAGATTAGGCTGACGGCCAGCCTGGACTTCATCAAAGATGTACTTCGACAGACGCCACGCGCCGATCTCGTTATCTTTATCCGATTTGCGGAACTCACCTTCACCGGAGATCGTCAGATCCATGTTGTTGACCAGGTTCTCCACCAGCCCTTTGGCATCATCTGCCTCGGAGTTGATAGTATTCATCGAATAGTCGATGCCCTTGGTCGTCATAGCGCCGAGACGCTTCCACTCGGAAAGCGCTGGCACTGCGTCGGGGCAGCCAAAGGCCATGCGTAGCACAGCTACTTTCCCGATCAGCTTGCCAAAATCATTAGCACAGCCTTGCATGTGTACCTCTCAAATAAAAAAGGCCGCCGGATGGCAGCCTGATTGGTTGGTGATGGGGTTATTCTCCGTAAACGCACATGAACTGGAGTCGGAAGACCAGGCGGCCCTCTTCGGTCAGGATAGGTGCAGGCATATTGCCGAGGTTTTGAATCAGGCCAAGGCATTCGTCGGTAATGTCGTTCTGTTCGACATAATTGATGATTTCCTGAGCCTTCTCAGCCGCTGCGCGGCGCTTATCCTTAGCGGAGATGACATCCACCAGCACGTAGTGGTCAGATCCGAGGTCATTTCGGATGTCGGTACCGCCGTTAGGCCGGAACACGATGAATGCATCAGTTAACTTTGTCGTGTCGTCCCACGCCAGTAACTGAACAATGAAGCCAGTGGTAAGCCCGGCATCAACGAAGTAGTTACGCACGCGCTCATACATGGCTGGTGTCATACTGAAAGCTCCTTGCGCATTACGGAATCAATCTGGCTGCGGGTGTCTTCAAAACCTTTAGTGAGGAACTCTTTCTGGGCGGTGGCGCGACGGAAGGTTTGCGGCACATTCGGGTCATGAACGAACACAGCGTAGTTCGCCGTGTATCCCACTCTCCCTGTCAGTCGAACGCCGTTGTTTATCAACTCCCGATACTGGCTATTCAACAGCGTTGAGGTGTCGATCGGCGTATAAAGCGCGGCCTGCGAGCTGCCGATTATCATTGCTGACTGAAGAGCTCGGACAACCTTGCGCCCTTTCACGTCGTTAATGATGCGATTTAGCCCGGCTTTGGACTGCTTAACGCCACGAACTTTGACGCCCATGGCTACACTCCCGTCAGGATGGCGTAATCATCCGCCAGGCGCTCGAACGTGTCGGCATAACGGATAACCTGCCGCACCTCGTCGGCACCGGCGACAACCGGGTCCGCTTCGGTCGATACGCCAATCAGTAGGTAATCACCTGCCGCCGCCAGCGCGAACTCCGTCCAGACGGTATTCTTCACGACGATTTCAGCGCCCAGGCTGGCGAGGCGCTTTGACAGCCAGCCCTCATAATCGACCATGATGACTTCCGGTGCGGCGTACCCATTAATTGGATCGCCGTATTCGTCGGTGCCACCGTTCTGTTTGCGCCAGATTGTTGCCTGAGCTGTATAACTCCACGAAGCAATGCTCGACATCAGCCCTCCTTACAGCGCAGCACAACCGTCACGTTTCCGCCCTGGCCTTTAAGTTGCTCACTGCGCTTGAGTGCATTTGGTGGAGTGAATGAGTGCATGACGACCTCACCAACACGATAAAGCCTACCGCTTTTCAGTAACCCGCCTCGTTTCATTCTTTCCACCTAAGCACCTTCGCGCCAGTCGCCCGGATGCGCGGACAGTTGATGAACCACTCGCCGTCCGATTTGACGTAGCCGGTAGTTTCCCGCCCGGTGTCAGTCATCACCCAGACACGGGTGAATGAGCGCGGAAGTCCGTGCTTAACTGATTTGTACGTCATCACCTGCCCCCGCACATGCAGCCGCCCTTCCCGATCCAGATACCAGCGAATGCCGGGGAGGCGGTAGGATCGGCAGGAATTAGCGAGGTGGCGCAACCGTACTTATCCAGCCCGCGCAACAGGTTAACCGAGGCCTTCCAGCGGTCGGTGAACGACTGATACCGGAACGAGCGCGACGCACCACTCGGAGCCGTCTGGCTGGAGATGTACTTATCCCCCTGCCCGAGCCCCATAAGCGCGAGCAGATAGAGCTGAATCAGCAGCGCTGTCGATGCCGGATAATGCGCATCGAGACACTCCTGAATACTGTTGTCCTGGTCGACGAGAGCCTGAAGAACAAAATCGGGAATGGTAATTCCCTGGCTCTCCAGATACTCCTTCGCCTGTTCGAGAGTTACCATTATCGACTCCGTGAAATACCCCGCCGGAGCGGGGCATAAAAAAACCGCCTTAGCGGCGGCTGTTATTCAGCAGGGAAAAGCTTTTCGAGTTCACCGTCAGGCAACAGCTCACTGAGCTTTTCAGCTCCCAGAGTGCCCTTGAACTCAATACCCAGCTCAGTAAGGCGGTCCTGAATAATCTCTTTGCGAGACTTCTCACCGGTACCGGCATCAGGTGTCGCAGGATTCAGCTCACCACCAGCCTCGCCTATCATCAGTCGGACGTTAGACTTAAGCGCCGGGTGAAGCTCTTTCAACTCCACCACGTCGCCAACCTTCACGCCGAACCATGGGCGCACAACTTCGTATTTAGCCATGCTGCTTCCTTACGCCAGGTTAGCGCCGTAGACAACGCCAGACAGGCCCTGATCGTCTGCGGTGATTTGCAGGCCTTCAGCAGACATAATCTGGAAGTTGTAGTTGACGTTAGGCAGCGGGCGAGGCAGTGGAACAACACCGACAGCCATACCCACCAGTGGAGAGATCACGTCACGCCGACGAACGTACGCGATAAACTCGTTACCGGTCAGCGCGAAGCTCATGCGGATTTCCTTCACCGGCGCGAACGGCAGCACAGCCTGCAGTACAGTTCCGCTCACAACTCCGTTAACCACGTACGGCTGCGCCAGGTTAGCCCAGATTTCCGGAGAAACCCACATCACATCGTATGCGGCGACTTTGTTCGTGCGTGCGGTGGTACCGAATGCGCCTTTACCGAAGAACGCAAAGATCGCGGTCATGTCAGCGGTGGTCAGGTCGATATTCGCGCCACCGGCACCGGAGCCGAGGTTAATCTTCTTGGTGTGGCGGTGATTCTTGATGCCCTGCGCCGGGTAGGACTGAACCTGAATTTTTGAATCGCCGTTCAGGTAGTAGTTGACGCGTTTCTGGTTGAACTTGCGCATCTTAGCCATCTGCGAGTCCAGGACCAGATCAATGCCCACAGAGTTCAGGCCGGCAGCATGACGCCAGTTAACACCGTAACCAGCAGTGAACACCGGAATCGGGTCGCCGTCGCTCGCGTAGTCAGTGTGGTCGAAGGAGAACGGCGCCTGACCATCGATGCTTACTGACACGTCGTCGGCGATGTCGCCAACCACGTTATACAGCTTGGCTGTTTTACCTACCGGCAGCACCGTCTGAACGCCGATCAGGTCGTTTACGATTTCCATACCGACTTCCTGATCGCGCAGCTGCAGCACCTGGTTGTCAATCTCAGCCCAGAAGTCACGGGAGAAACCGCCAACGGCGTTACAGGCCAGCATGTCAGGCGTCATGATTGCGCGGTTAGCCGCGATGATGGAATCGTTCTGCAGGTTCCACATGTTGCGGTTTGCCCACAGCTCGCTCCAGTGCCCGCCGAGGCGGGAATTAGTCGCCAGCGTCTCTTTAGAGAAGTACATATGTGTTTGTCCTTTTGTTACGCGCCAGCTGCGGCGACAGTGCCAACGCGCATGCGCACGCGAATGAAGTCGGTGGTGCTGGCCGCGATGGTATATTCATCCTGGCTGTATCCGATCACTGAATCAGTGTCGGAGGTGGCAAGGGTGAACTGACCGGCCGTGCCCAGTTTGATAGGGCTGTCTTTCTTGTAAGCACCAGGCAAGCAACGTAACGCCAGCTCACGCCCTTCTTCGACGTAGTTGCCTACGGCAGAATCACCGGCAGGAATTGATTCGGTGATGGTCAGGCCCTGGTGGTAGCCGACATCGATGATGTACAGGCGGCCTGTCAGCGCGGTGGCCTGAGCGAATTTATCGGAAGAGTTGATGGTTGCGGCTGTGCCCGGAAGCAGCGCGGCGGCCGTGGTGCGGGTTTCGGTCTTGTACAGAGACTGACCGTCGATATTAACGCGACGATAACGTGGCATTATTCCGGCTCCTTACTTGAAGTGTTCGTCAGCGGCAGGTGCGCCGGTTTCTTTGTGCTGCTGTGCATTGTTGGTGCCCAGCGGGGCAGCTTCGCCCAGCGATTTGAACATCGCGTCCAGAGCTTCGCCAGACAGCGCGTTAGCCACGATATCGCCATGCACCTTGGCAACCGCTTCGCGCTTTGTTTTCTCTTCGGCGCGAGAGTTGGCAGTCAGGGTTTCAGCGAGCTGCTGCTGATTGGCCTGCAGTGCATCAACCTTCTCCGCGAGAGGCTTAATAGCCGCTTCCGTGTTGGTCGCAACAGCCTGGCCGATCATGCTGCCGATTTGTTCCAGTTCTTCTTTGGTTAAAGGCATGTCGCCCTCCGTTTTGTGGTTTGGTGCAGGCTGTTCCTGCGGTGTGAATAGAGCTTTGAATTTGTTTGCCACGACGGCCACCCACGACTCCTGGCGCGCTACTGCGGTGCCGGTATCGTCGATTGTGATCTTCCCGCCATCAGCGGAATAACCGTAAACCTGCGCATCGCCGCCATTTCGCACGATAACCACCTGCGAATCGGTAAAGTCAGCAACCCAGGCGTATTCATCCGCGCCCGCCGCAAACTTCGCTTTGGCTGCGCGATCGAGACGCTGTTCGCGCTCTCGGTAGGATTCACCCACTAGCGCGCCCGAGTTCGCCTTAAGAGGCTGAGCCAGATCGGCGTTAACCATCAGGCCAACGCCCTGCTCCGGAGTAGCGGCTCCGACTTCGTGCAGCAGGATCGCGTCGTGGTCCATGCCGTGGATATCAGCTACCCACTCAGCACCTGTGGCGCGCTGCTGATCGTTGGGTTCAAGTTGGTCGAGGAATGCGGCAACACTGGTATGAATCGGCGGAACGTCTTCACCGCGCTCAATGGAAGCGACGCGTTCAAGCAGCTCCCTGCCACCTTCCGACTCGCTGGCGCGGGCCACATCAACCCACTTTTCGAGGTAGATGCGATTACCGGATTTCTTAACGTTGCGATTCCAGGCACCGATATGGCCTGCGTTAATTCCCTCCGGGGAGAAAGCAGACACGAACTGACCGTTAACCTGAGGATGTCCCAGTGGTGCCAGTGTGCCTTCCAGCCCCTTATAGTGGGCGTCGATTTGCTCTTGCGTGTACAACCCGCCATTCATGACAACGTTTGCCGGCAGCGTGTAGCTCGGCAGCACAAGATGTTCACGACCGTTATATGTTTCGCGCCGGATTGACTGGCTGTTCACCTTCGTGGTGATGTTGACCTGCATAGGCATAGTTATTTCTCCGCCCAGGCGTAACCGCGCGCCTGCATCGATTTATATTCCTGTTTGAGTTTCGTGATGGTGTCCGGGTATTCCGGGTTCCCGTCCGCATCCACCAGCACCGACTGCTGGCTGCATTTGCAGTTGATGGAGTTGCCATCTTTGCTGTACCAGTCACGCACCTCTTCATTGGTGTAGAGATGGGCGTGGCGCACTGCATGGGTGTGTCGGGTTGTTGGTGAAAGCGCCGAGATATGGACCAGCAGCGTTTTCAGGCCGAAGAGATCATTAGCCTCCTGGTCTTCATCCCACTTAGCCCGGCGCAGCGCGGTAGTCACTTCAGTGCGTGCTATACGGTTTGCCCGGCGCTTCTCGATGCCGGTCTGGTCTGTCAGGTTGCGGGCAATGTCCAGAGGATTCAGACCACGGCCAACGCCATCAGTCAGCACGCGCGCCATGTCGCGCTTAACTTCAGCAGTCAGCCCCTTCATTTCCTCAAAAACACGAGCATGAACCAGCGCCATGCGTTGCTGGTACGGGTCACTTGCTAGGATGGACGCCAGTGATTCACGCCCGGCGGCATACACCGGGGACTGCTGGCTGAGGTTATAGAACGACTGCCCGGTACCTTTCTCCGAAGCCAGGTCGATGTACTCGTAAAACCACAGATCGTAATCGCCCCCTTCAAGCAAAACCTGATCTACCAGGTAACTGGCATCGTTCAGGATGATGGAGAGTAACGTTGGGTTTAGCTGGTATTCGTATCTGGCGTTTACTGCGAGGGAGGAAGGTATTTTGTCGAGTGCTGATTTGTACGCCTTGCCAATCTTATTCATCCGCCTGGCGAAGTCTTTCATTGCCCGGCGCTCCAGCGCATCAGCCCCGGTCGGATCCTGATAGTTACGCGGTAGAATCGGCGGCTTCGTCTTCTTCGTCGCCATCCTCTTCTCCTAACGGCTTTTCGTTGTCATTGTCGTAGCCAGCAGCTGTGCGAATCTCTTCACGGCTAAACGCCGGGGCATCACCGCCGCCCAGCATAGTCTGGTTAATCTCGCCCATAGTCTTAGCGTTGGTGAGCTTCTCAGTACCGGTCTGCTCGTTAAGGTCATCCCATATAACAGCCTTCTGGCTGACTGAGTCGACGATCTGCAGGTCGATAAGCTTGTCGCAGAAGTCCTCTATCTCGAAAGCGAGGTCTACGCGACGCGACTGACAACGAGCATTAAAGTATTTCTGATCTTCGGTGCTGGAGCGCTCAGCTTGCTGGTTACCAACCAGGATGCGCGTCGGGATATCAACTCCAGCGGCGGCGGTCTGCAGGTTTACGTTATAGGTCGCTGACGGATCTGCGACAGCAGTTACCAGTGGTGTGACTGTGGCCCCTTGGGTTGTCATCAGAACATCATTACCGCGGTTCATTTCCCCTGCAACGTCGTTAAACTTATCCTGCAACTCGTCAATGCTCACGCCATAAAGCGACGCAAGATTGTTGAAGTCGATTTCCTTCTCAAAGTTGACATTAAGCTGCCGCGCTGCGTTCTTCAGGAATGACTCACCGGATCCACCCTCGACCTTCTCCAGGCTCACAAAAGCGTTATAAGCTGGCTCAAGGAACCCAATGGCATCGTCTGAGTAATCACCAAGGATGAAAACGCGATCGGGATGGATGTTGACGCGGCGACTTGAACCATTCGGCAACCGTTCGGCGTACTGCCACATCTTCGGCTGGCCGTACGTCTTCGAGTTCAGGCCAGTGTCCCACTCGCTAACCGTGAGCGAACCGGCCCACGCCACTGATATTTTCTGAAGGCCTCGCCCTTTGGTTACCGGAAGGTTCCAGTCTTTTTCATCGCGGACGTGCAGAAGGATGCCTGCATAACGACCGACAAGGCGACGGCGATCCGCCTCGGCAAATGATCGCCAGAACCGGTTGTTGAATACCTGCTTTGACTTGTTTTCCCAGGCGGTTTCGTTTTCGCTCTCGTCGGCATCGTCACCCTCAATGATTTCTGGGTTAGTCTGCCAGCACTTGCCCACCAGCTTCTCTACTGCGCCGTGAGCAATACCACCGCGCCGGTACAGGGCGTAGAGGTTTTCGTAGGTGACCTGCTCAGGGAATCCATACTCGCACCATGCAGAATGGCGCTTATTGTCCAGCCCCATTGTAGGCGCCATCAGCCCCATACGGGCGCGAGCCATCCGCGCATCGTTCAACGCATGGTTGACGGCGAGAGTTAATTTGTCAGTCATGGGTTATCCGTTGGTGGGATTTAGGCAATAAAAAAGGCCGCGATTGCGGCCAGAATGTCAGATTTTGTTGAATGACTTAACGATAATGTTCGCTATGGGAACTTGATAACTTGCCGAAGCGTTACTCTTAAATAATTGAAGAGATTGACTGCCTGTCATGTTAGTTGGGGGAGTCCATACAACTTCTTTTTTATCAACCATCCCATTAAGATGGGTAACTTCAAAGTAAACAAACCATTCCTGCATATCTAATCCTTAGTTTTGGTATGACTTGTTTAATAATCGGCAAGTTAGTGGGGTTCTTTAACTTCCATTGTTATTCATAAGTCTCCGAGGGATCATTATGCCGGCCATCTGCCCCTTACGCTTGATGTGTACGTCGAGGCTGTAGCGAATACCGTCCCAACAATGCTCATAGCCATCGGCGAGCTTCGGCAACACCTCACCGGTGATCCGGTCCGTTTTGTACGACCACATGCGGGCCTCTCGCGCCACGTTCTTGCAGCGCGGATGGATAATGATTTCGTCGAACCCACGAAGATGGGCGATCCCGTCCTCAACGCTACCCTGCCATTTCTCGGCAGCAGAGATATTGAATCCCTGCCGTTTGAGATAGCTGATTGTTTCAGGTCGCGCAGAGTCGGCCTTGATGGGCCAGTCTCGCGCACCAGGTATCGTGTCGTATAGCTCAGGCATGTGGTCTAGCTCAGTCTGCTGACCGTATGCCTCGTACTCGATGTACAGCCGGTTGTGCAGGATGAACGAGCGCACCAGCGTGTTAGGGTCTTTGGCGAAACCGAAGTCAGCACCAAAGAACAGGCGTTCTGCCTCTTTCCAAAGGTTTTCAGAGAACTCAGCGATCCGGTATTTTCCGGCCAGCACCTGCTTATCTGAGTTTTCGAGGTAAGCACCTTCCCAAACCCATGCGTATGTTGCCGGGTCGAGGCGGCGCTGATCGTTCTGTCGCTCACCTTCCAGCACATCCGGGAACCACGGGTTATCTGTGTAATTCATTTCAACGGTGATGCAGTCATCGCCGGCTTCTTTACGGAAACGCTTATCCGTGGCGCTACCGTCGCGCTCCGGGTTCCATGTCACCCAAATCTCTGATCCTTCTTCACGAACTGTTGGGCTCAGCTTCTGCCAGGCTATTTCGCTGACTGATTCAGCCTCGTCCACCCAGCACAGCAGAATGCGCGCCTTCGACTTGATGCTGTCGAGGTTATGCCGCAGACCGCAGAACACGTAGTTAACGCTCTTGTCGATGGTGCGGATGTACTTCTCGCCGATGTCAAAGTTGGAAGCCAGCCAGGGGACCGACAGGATCGCCTGTTTCACCTCCTGCATGCTCGACTCTTCCAGCGAGTTCATGAACTCACGCGCGCAGAGCACCACGCCGCTTTCACCGTTCATCATCGACTGATACGCCTTTACGGCTGTCATCAGCGCAAAAGTGCGCGTCTTGGCGCTACCACGGCCACCGTGCGAGCACCGGTAGCGCTTATTCACGGCAGTGAACAATGGCGCAAGCTTCGCGGGGATCGGCAGTTGAACGGCGTTACTCATGCTTTCGGCTCAACAGGGAGTAGCTGGATGATGGTCGGCTGCGGAGTCATGGTTCCGTCCGGGCTGGTGTGCTCGACCTTCTGTTTGTTGCTGTACGCATCCCCGCACTCTTTGGCGGCCTGCTCCATCAGCGAGGCAGCCAGCGCCATATTTCGCATGCTCTCGGCCTTTGTCATCATCCGGTCAAGCGCGCGGAGACGATAGGCTTTGTTGGCGATCGGGATGTCGCTTAATTCGGTCTGGAAGCGCTTACGGGTTTCGTGAAATAGCTCAACCCATTTCTGTGCCAGCCCCCTGCCGTTTGCTTTCGTCGGGTCGTGGGATTCGACCTGCTGACGTGTGATGCTCAGGCCAAATTCTTTTTTGACCAGCTCAACCACCTGGGATGGAGTATCGAAGCAGGCAAGGGACTGAACGATGAAGGCTTTGACCTCACCTTTCAGTGCCGCCATAAATTACCTGCCTGTCATAATCAGTCATAACGTTAGGCCAACTTTAACATGCATGTTCCGCATGACCTGGCTATATCGATGCGAGCCACTTCTGCTGGCGCATTGGCCGCATCAACGAGCTCCTGTACTTCTTTGCTGGCACCGTATCTACGCACAACACCAACAAACTCTTCGACGTCGTGGCCGCGCAGTGTGAGCACTGGCTGCCCGGTCTCTTTGTTGAACTTCGGAGCACCAAAATCATCGGTGGCCTGGGCGATGTGGTAAAGCTCATGCTCTACTAACGCGCAGAACTCAAGGTCGCTGCATTGCGTACAGTAATCCGCTGCCAGCGTGATGATGAACTTCGGGATGCGCCCGAACCATTCATGCATCTGCTGTTCCATTCTGGCCTTCTGCCAGCCACCGGCGCGGAGCATTACCTGCTCGGCCTGACCGAGAACGTAGCGCCCTTTCTTCGCGAATGAGTCAGACGCCCACATGAAGCAGAGGTCAGCCTCTAACAGGTGTTCGTGGTCAGGGTTATGGATGCTGCCGGTATCGCTGAGGATTTGGCGACTTACCCACTCATGCACTTCATTGGCGGGAATGAGCCTGGTGTATGGCTGCCAGTTGTCGGAGGCGATGAAGTTAACTGGCGGATATGGCCTGCGCTCGTCATCGTTAACCATCACTTACTCCGTTATTTTGATTCGAGGGTCGCCGTGTTGCCGCTCACCGTCTCAACTTTAAAACACTTCCCGGTTAACCAATCCCAGCGGAGCAACGCCGACAGAATAAGTATCGGCTTCATGTAAGGGCGAAGAGAAACTTTGGTAGTGATAATCATGGGTTACTCCGTTGCTTCTTCTGCTGGCTGTTCGGCCTGCCCTGCCTGTACTGGCGTAAACTGCACGCGTTTCACGTCAGCAGGAGCGAAGTAAAGCCACTCGCCAGTCTCGGTAGCCAGCGGCACAAAGCCGTTCACCAGCTCAGGCTGACGTCGTGACATCTTGCCCGTGAAGGTTTCGCCTGTTTGGGTGGTTAGCGTGATTTGGTAGATGTCGGACATGATTACCTCTTTACCTTGTCGCAGCTGTTACTCTGCTTCTCAGAAGTGCTTAGCCACTTACGGCTTACCCGTCAGCAAGATGTGATCACCATCCTTGCGGGGTTACACAAATCATTATCGAAGCCCCTCGGTGAAGAGCTTCTGTAATGTCTACAGCAGAGGACTGCATAGAGCGCCGGTATTTCGAGGATGGCGACCAAAAATGTTAATTTTCTCTCGCACGCTTTCGCTACACATTCGCTCTACAATTCTCCATTCAGCCTTTTCAGGCAAATCATGCCGAGCGGTTGCAGAAATGACGCGCTCCACCACCCGGCGCAGTGCGCATACTGCGCGACCGACACTAACGGTGGAAAACGAAATGGATGCGATAAACACCCAGCATCCAGCAAAGAAAGCGGAAATTCGCGGGTAAATCTTAGCCATGTAGTACTCCTGTTTGTTGATTTCCAGCGCCAGCTACTTCAGGCACTGCGTGTTGATGTATTCCTGCAGATATTCGACCTGCTTCGTCACTGTGACAATTCGCTCTCTGAGGGTGAAATAATCCCGTTGAGCGGAGTCTGTAAGTCGGGGGCCGGAAGCATCGCCCATGCTGCCGGTGCTGGTCGCTCCGTTCGCGGGACATTTTGCGTTGATGCGCAACCCACACTTGCCATCACGAACGCAACGCTGCAAATCATCAAGCTGCTTTTTCGCATCTGCAAGTTCCTTCGTGTATTTGGCATCCAGAGCAGCAACATCTCGCTGGCGTACCTGCATATCTTTGATGGTGGCGTTAGCCAGGCTGAGATTCTTGGCGGCTTTGTCGCGCTGGTCTTTGTAGGTGATGGCGTTATCGCGGTAGCGGTGCACGGAGAATGCCAGCACGCCGATTAACGCTATCACCAGCAACTGCAACCAGTAACGCCTTACCAATGCGCCAATCACGACAGGAACAGAGCACGCTCCGCCTCACGCCGACGGGTCAACCCATTCAAAACTTTACCGCCAGCTTTATTCCAGCGAAGAAACTCATCGGCAGCACCTTTGATATCGCCATCATTCAGTTTTTTTAGCAGGGTTGATGTGGAAAGGGCGCGAGAACCAACGTTGTAAGCGAATGAGACAAGAGCATCAAATTGACCCTGCGTTAATTTAACCTTCGCTACTTTCAGAATGTCATTCTCATAACCAACAAGCCCGGTTTTCAGTAACCGATCTGCGGTGGCTTGGTCGATGGTCATGCCGCGCTTTACTGGTTTACCGTCTACAGGGTGAGTCCAGCCGTATCCGATGGTCCACGGCGCATCTCCCGTTCCGGGGTCGGGGTAAGCAGTCAGCCGACAACCTTCAAATTTTTTTATCAGAGCAATTCCGTCAGGACTGGTTTGCATCGTCAACTCCCGCCTTTTTTGCTGCAAGTTTTTTAATAAGATTGCCGATCGAATCGGTGCCGATGTATCCAATAAAGACGCTGGCTATGTAGGCGAGGTTGCTGCTCAGGCCGATAAAGTCCAGAAGGTCACGAACGAACCAGGCAATCATCGCGCACATCAGCGCATCAATTAGCGTTTTTGTTACCGCGCCGCCGTTATAGCGACCACGCAGATACGCCATGATAAAAGCCAGCATTGCACCAATACCCTGCTCCTTGGCGGCAAGTAGCGCAGCGATGAAATCTTGTTTGTATGGCATTTTCATAGGCCTCACCTCCGATTTTCCGGATGGTGCTGTGTGTGTTTGTAGGGGAAAGGCCGTCAGACTCTGATTGCTACATGGCATCTGAAAATGATATCTGCGGCCTGCAATAAAAAAGCCCACGGCGCGGTGGGCAATAGAGGGTAGTGCGTTGAGCTTTTGCTCTTATGGTCCTGGTAGGTATTTGGCGGGACAGGAAGGATTCGAACCTTCGACCATTCGGTTAACAGCCGAACGCACAACCGCTGTGCTTCTGACCCTGAAACGAAAAAGCCCCGCACGATGGCGAGGCTTGGCATTCATTCATGTCACACACAACAACGGCAACATATACGATTTATTCTGCTCATTTGTTCATTGAAAAGCAAGCGCGTTATGAGGATTTTTTGCAATTTTCCTCACATTTTCGCGATTGTTAAACGCATTTTGCAGCGGTTGGTACAAACAGAACAGTGAGGCGTTGATGATTTGCTTCACCTCTCTACGGATTGTCGAGATGCTTGGGTGTTTATACTGATTTCCGCCACGCGTCTTCATCAGGCGAGGCTTACTTACTGCATGCTGCCATGATGCAATTCGGATCTCGCTGGAGTTACAAACGTAGTAGGCGAAGACAACCCGCCACGCGTTTTCATCGACGTTCTTCAGGTAATGACGTAACACCGCATCAATCAGCATCCCGTCATCATCACTACACATCGGGCGGCTTGACTGCTGCCCCTCGACTGTCGCCATAAACTTGGCGATCATGTTAATCATCGATTTGTCGATTTTACCGGTCTGAGCCCACGCGCCCCAAAGGTGAAGCCAGTTATCAATCCAGCGATGTTGATCTGCAGTTAGTTCCAGTTTCATGCTGAAGGCCCCTTGTTCATGTTTGCGCGGTTGATGATTTCACGGCGTAATTCGTTGTTCCGATCGATGCGTTTCTGAAGCTCTGCTGTCTCACTATCAATTCTGGCTATTTCGCTTCTTGCGTAAGGAGTCAGCCTGGTAGCACGCTCTACTGACGAGCGCTGATAGTTGTCGATATCGGTGCGGGTCATGCTGCCTCCCCCATGCGCAAAGTGATGTTCTGCTGATACCAGTCAGGTGCTGTAAACTCGATGCGCCCTAACACGCCAGTAATTCGCAACTGCTTGAGTCGCGATAACTCCTGCTTGTAGTGCTGATACAGCTCATCCTTCTGCCACGGCTTAATCTTCATCGGGTGCAGCGCGGCGCGTGAAACCTGCTCGATGGTCATCACGCCATATTCGTATTCTGCGTGACGAGCGAACTGGATCGGTTCTTCACCTAATCGACGATGACAACCTACGCAATGGGCCAGCGCGTTAAGTGGGTGCCAGCGCGTAGCTGTGTGACGGCGTCCATTGATATGCGAGCAATGGAGTGATGCTCGGTTGTTGCTGAAATCACGACCACAACTTTCACAGCACCAGTTAGCGCGTTCGCGAACCAGCTCAGAAAAAATGGTGTCGTATTTGTCTCTTTTGAGTGCCATATGCTTTCCTTACTGGTCTTGTTGTTCGCGGAGTTGCTGAAATTCGCAGTTACTTGGGATAGTCAGCGCCAGACCAAACTGAGCGCACCACGCCTCGACTTTGCACAGGAAGATGTGCATCTCTCCGGTATCGAGTTGAGACGTGTGGCGATGCTCCCAGGTGGTTTCTTTGGCACCGGTGATGAAATCGGTGTAGGTGACTTCCTCGCAGCCGAGGTATGTCTTTTTGAGGTTACGCTTGACCCATTCAGGGGTAGCGTCAGTGCGTCCGGATTTAATCAGGTATTCGCTGATTTCTCCCAGCCACATATGAAGAAGTGAGTTCTGCGACAGGCTGCGCTTCTCTCTCCATGGTTTTAACTGGAGGCGATAGCATTGACCGTCATTGAGATATGGTTGCAGGTGCTGACCGATGGCAGCGAAGTTGCCAGCATGCAGCTTGATGCCCTGCTCAGGGATATTCATACGCCACCTCCGAGAGGTAACGCAGAATGCAAAAAATCGCAGGTGCATTTCTGCATCTGTGACAAGGTGAGGAGTTCAGATTGTGGTCGCATTTAAGTCCCCTTAAATGCGCAGAAGTCACCAATGGGTGTTCAGGCCATCAGCAAAGAAAGTATGGACGGTTGATTCAACAAAATCAACTGAAGAGAAAGGCCTCCGAAGAGGCCTGAATTTTGTGCGTCAAAGCGGTTTTACGTCGCGCTTAGCCTCGGGCCGATGAATGCGGATCGTCATTCCACTGTGGGTGGTGATCACAATGCTATCCCCAGGATTGATATCAGCCAGATCAAAAGCCTCGTAAAACGAATCCATGGCTAGGGTTTTCTCGTCTTTCCGGTTCCACCAACGCCAACAACGGCGAAAAAGAAAACCAATAAACCAGCTATACGCTTTGGCTACCAGGTAAAACCATGCGATCACCATCGTTGTGAAAAATAACCAGTCCGTCGCGCTGAAGTTTTTGAGTTCATCCATCACTTCACCTCCTGCTTCGGTGCTGCTGGCTGAATTACCTCCTGTAGGGTGTGGCTTAATTGCTCTCGTAACTGCTGACAGCCATGATATTTAGCTGCTGTATCACGGAGTCTATTCACCAGTTCTCTGTAAATATGCGGAGGCAACTTGTAAGCCTTCGTTACAGGTTCAACCATATTGTTGGAGTCACCGGAATGGTCAACCATAGCGAGCTTATCCTCGGTATGGTTGGTTATCGCTTCCTGAAAGCGTTCAAGCTCCACGTACTCCTGACATGACCAACCGCCATCAATGAAATCACGAGCTTCAACAGCGTCGAAAGTGAATGATGTTTCGCTTCCAGTTGGTGAGGTTAAGCCGTACAGGTCTGCTACCGGCTTAAACAGCGTGACTGGAATATTTTCTGGAATATTTTGCGGTGCACTTTGTGGTTGTTCGGCACCCTGAAGCATGGCTGCGCGATAGGCGTTCCAGCCGACAGCTTTTCCGTGTTCAAACGCGCTGTCAAAGTCATCATCCATTTCCATCGCATCAGGCACAGATACCGGGGCTGGCGGGGCGGTGTAAAAATACTCATCCTCAATCCCATCAACGGGCTTTGAGAAGCCGATAAAATCACCATAATGCCAAGGATAGGGGCCGTATGGTTCAGAGGTCACACGACGCCACCGGTGAATGGCAGGCTCCGCTTCGAGCGATGCCAGCGCGATACGCGCCAGCTCGTGTACTTCCCACTGCTCTGCATTGGCCTGACAATTACTACCTTCAGAATTGAACTGAAGGAGGTTTGCGATGCGCTCTTTGGTAATAGTGCTCATGGGTTTTCCCTCAGCCATCTCTTCATTGGTTTCCCATAAAACGCGCGCCTGTCCCTCACAGACCTGAATGACACCGCCACGACCGCAAGAATTGCATTTAACGGCATCGTCATCCCACAAGGCACTTTCGTTTCCGCGAGCGGTCTTTACTGAGTGTGATTTGTTGCCACAACGGCATTTGTTGAGCCAGCCAATGGTGAAAGTTTTCATGATGCCTCTCCTTTACCGGCTGCGGCGGCCGACTCTTCATAGGCGGCTTTGGATGCATTCAGAATGGCCGCCAGCGGTGTGTAAGCACCTCCGGCCGTGATTGTGTTGTGAATGCCAGCCATTGCCTCGCGAAGATTGCTATGGCTGGTTGACAGCTCAGCAATCCGCTTGCGTGCCGCTGTGAGTTCTGCCATGTGCTCACGGAGGCTGTCAGTTGCTGCTTCCAGCTTGTCCCAGTCAGGATTGAAGTTTGCCAGCTGCGCGAGCTGGTCTTTCAAAAAGCTGATGCTCTTGTCCCTGGCTTCCAGCTCATCCAGCAGCGCCAGGACGGTTTCTGGAGTTGAGCAGCGCAGATAGTGGAACCATTCATCCTGGGTATGGTTATCTGTGCTGGCCTTTTCCGCCGCTTCACGCAGCGCCTGTTTGTCGATGTTGCTCATTGGGCGGCCTCCTGGCTATCTGCGAGCACTAAGCGCCCATCACAAAGCGCCTTGATGATTTCCTGATATTCCCACCCGAAGTACATGCTCTCGACGTAGACACGCAGAGGTGGATAATCATGCTGCTTACGGCGAATGAAAGCCTCTGCTGCTTCACGGGTAAAGTGAGCGTTGATGTTCTGCCACTCTTTACGAGTCCCACATACAGTGTGTCCGTCAAGGTCAGCCAGCACTTCCCACTGAGCGTCTTCATCGAGATCGGTAAAGGCTGTATCGCACTGGTCAATGCAGAAGACGTTTAACTCTTCCTGCTTCTGTTCATCCAGATCATCCCAATACTCTTGCGGGCAATCCCATTCAGCATCGTCGTAATGGACTATCTTCGCTTCGCCGTACTCTTCTGCCAGGCCATAAATGGTTGCCCGCTTCTGAACCATGAAAATTGGATCGGCGGTAGCATGACGATTTACGCCCTCACCACGATGGTGGTACTTCAAGCGCTCAATGAAATCAGCGAAGGTTTCTGGCGTCAGTTTTGCGCCATCTGCGATTGATTTGCTCATAGCGCGGCTCCTTTGCGGAACGTTGATACAAAAGCCGCTGCACCTGCAGCACCACTACGCAACTCAGGTGGCAACGTTTCGGTCATTTCGTTAAATCGTGATTCGAGTTCGTCGATTAACTCGTTTCGTGCCTGCGCCCGCACTTCAGCTAGGAAAGCGTCGGTCGCCGGGGTTTCGGTGTTAGCCAGCACCAGTGGAACACCGCGCCACTTATCCGCCTCAGCCTGGTCTATGGTTACCTCGCTGGTCATTCTGATATACCAGGCTTTAGGATCCTGATTCTTCAGCCCCGAATTCTCCGCCGCCAGCGCAGCGCACTTAGCCTCCAGATTCTGCATTGTGATATCAGCAGAGCGGAATTCGCGTTGTGACTCTTCGGCACGCACATACTGCACTTCAAGTTGAGTAGCCAGATCGCTAATCAGTTGCGCCAAACTGCGCACGTCGACAGCACCGCATGATGCTTTCAGTTCAGACGCGCGCTCATGTCCTAACTTCACTAACTCAATGATGTTTTCTTGTGCTATTTGTTTCATGCTGATGCTCTCCCGTAAAACGCCAGAATTCTCTTCATCGCCGCGCTTTTTCGACATTCGTTGAATATTCCATTGGTGCAAATCCGCGCTGTTCCTGCCTGTTCTTCCGGAGTAGCCAGGCGATAGGTAACTGTTCGCCATACTTTGCTGATGCGCACTAGCTTGTTGACCTTCTCCAGCTCGAGTGCGTTCTTCGTGATGCAGTTGATGGTCATGCCACACTCGGCAGCCACATCCTTCGCGGTGAAGGTCCGGTGCGTTTCGAGATAACGCAGAATTGCCTGTTTGCCTTTCATCTCACACCATCCCGTTCGATTTATTTCGGTTGTACTTGGCCTGCAGCAGTTGGATCGGAGTCGGTCCAAGATCTGCAGCAGGCGCTGCGATTGCACGTCGCACAGGCGGAATTGGTTTGCCCTCAAATACACGCTTCTCCCACATGTCCAGCAGGTCACCGGCTTCTCGCGCCAGCTCACCATGCGTTAACTGGCGCTCTGTGCTACGGTGACGAAGTTCGACGCAGATGTGGTACATGACCGGCTGTGACCAGGGGAATTGCTCGCTGGAGGTGAACTCAAACGAGCGGTTACGCCAGTCCCAGTATTCGGCGATCACCTGATCAACGGTGATGCCCAGCGCCCCTCCGCTCTGCTTGCACCAGGCGACGAACTGGCCCGGCGACGGCAGGAATGGACGCTCCTGGCGGCGGGCAATGCGCATACCTGCATCGACCTGGGCCATTGAGTGGATCCCGTTCTCCTGAAACGCCAGCAGCCACTGACGGCGGAATTCGTTCAAGTCGTCCTGGGTGCGGAAGTTTGCCATGCTGGCCGGGAACGCGGCTCGCAGTTGGTTAAGCAGCCCGTTGAATACCTGAGCCACCTGCTCTACCGGAGCACGATCCTGGTACTGCTCTGGCAGGTTATGGGCCATGCGGCGCATCTGCTCGCGGTCGTGGTTACACATCTGCTCTGCGAGAGATTTCATCGGATCACCCCATAGGCCCAGTCAGTGTTGTTGAAGTCGAGTTCTGGCTTGTTACCTGTCGTTCCGGTTTCACCAGTGATTTGTTTCGTGCGCTTGATATCGAGCTGTGTCCACTTCTCACGCAGTGTCGAAGGGCAAAGCACGTTTCCCTTCCAGAATTTGTCCTCGCAGGCCCACTTGAACAACGTGGCGATCTCCTTGTGAGTTCTCTGGTCACGTTCTCGCATCAGGCGAATATCATTGGCCCATGCTGCATAGTTCGGCTTTCTGGCAGACGAAGAGATACTTTGCACGACATCGAAGAGCCACTCTGCACAGCGAAGGTCTTCTGAGTTACCCCACTTAGTTCCGCTCTGAATTGCCGCTTCAGGTTTCAAGACAGCAGGTTTCTTTCCTGGCTTGTCAGAGGATTCGTCAGAATTCTCGGACGAAGAGTTATTTATATTCTTGTTATTACCTTCTTGTTCATGATGTGCGGGGAATTGTGCGGCCTTATGTGCGGCATACCCATCTGAAACCGCGCCATTACTGGCTTCGTCATGTGCGCCTGTATGTGCGGCTTTATGTGCGGGTAAATCGTCCATTTTTTGAGCATATTCGACGTAATTCGTGATGGTGATCACTCTGCCTTTTCGCTTCTCTCCTTCGATGGAAATCATCCCTTCGCGGACGAAAACAGACAGCATTCTCTCCACTGCATCGCGGCTTGTCGGATTGCCCTGACGGTCACACAACTGAAGGCCAAGATCTGCAGCAGTGACGACCAGTTGACCGGGTTGCAGAGGCCATTGTTTGCCCTTGAAGAATGCCGTGTATGGCTGTCTGGCTGCGTCTATGAGCAGGTTCTCCCACAGCGCGCGCAGGAATACATCCTTAGCCCAGGACTTCTTCTTGATGCTCCGGTACAACGGGACGTAACCAGACTTCTGGTTCTCCATCCTGTTGCTCCTTGCGGCTGAGTGCGCCGCGAAATTAGCGTAAGCGACGTTCGACACAGTTAAACCTCCTGCGCCTGGCGTTTTGGATTAGCGTTTGTCATAATGACCTCGCAATTGACTCGCGTTTGTTGCACCTGAAAGTCGGTTCTGTTCGCGCAGACCGGCTTTCGCCATTTCTGAATTCTTCACATAACCCCCAGCATCGACGTAACCATCGTCATCAGCGGCCCTACCTGCTCCGGCATGAGGCGGAACAGCGAAGCTATACCCTCGCTTACCTCTTTCAGCTTCTGATGCTCTGGGGCGTCCAGCAGCACGGCCTGCTTTGCCTCTGAGCATTCCTTCATGGCTGATGCAATAAGCGACATCGTGTCGTTCTGTGGCGCCAGGCGTGTACGAAACTCAACAGGAAGGACGGCCATGATTGCGGGAGTCAGCTGACGGACGTTCTCGCGGTACTGATCGGAGTCAAAACGGTTATCCAGGAAGCGAAAGAGCTTCTGGCGCGCACGGCTGATGTCGTCCGGGAAGCTGATAGCGGTACCGCCCTGTTCCCGGTATTCGTTGATGATCAGCGCTGACACTACGTCCTGATTGTCCAGCGCCGACGACCATGCACGGACCGCATCGCGGATCTTTTCGTGGTCCGGCGCCGCCTTAGCTTGAGCGCGGTTTATCATCGCTCCCGGGTGTATTCCGGTATTGTGTTGATACGCAAGTGAATGCATTGCTTTCCCTTTCGTGGTTAGGGCCGCCGGTCAGGCGGCTGTGTTATTCGCCCCGAGTAACTGGGCGAGATCTGGACGGATATCTGCAGGCTTGAGCTTGCCGTTGGTTGCAGACACAATCTTCATTACGTAACGGGCATCGATTCCACCGCCGTGCAACCAGCGCCATACCGTTGGCTGCGCCACACCGCACAGGTCGGCTAATTTCTTCTGGCTACCAGCGATATCAATGGCGCGCTGGATTGTTTTGTTCGTCATCTTCCAATTCCTATGAGTATTGGTGTGAATTGATAATAGCAATGCGTATTGATTTAAGCAATAGCTAAACGTGTTTTGACCATCAATACGCAAGCGTATAAATTTAAACTCATGAAAAAAGAAACTCTTGCAGAACGCCTGAATCAGGCAATGGAACTATCTGGCATGTCTCAGGGCGCTTTAGCTAAAGCGGCTGGCATTGCTCAGCCCACTATCTGGAGGCTTACCAGCGGAAATGCGCGTGGCTCGACTAAAATCGTTGAGATCGCCAATGCGCTTGGTGTTCGCACTGAGTGGCTTTCAACCGGAATTGGGCCGATGCGTGCCGATGGTCAAATTCCTGAAATTTCGCAGCCAAAAACAGAGCTTGCACCTACTGACACTTTTAGAATTGAAGCGCTAGACTTTTGTGTGAGCGCCGGACCGGGCGCCATCAATAGCGAGTTTGTAGAGGTGCTTAGATCCGTGGAATATTCAGTCGAAGATGCTCGCCGGATGTTCAATGGCAGGAAGGCAGAACAAATAAGGATTATCAACGTCCGCGGCGACAGCATGTCTGGCACTATTGAGCCAGGTGATCTGTTGTTTGTGGATATCAGTGTCCAGCATTTTGACGGTGACGGGATCTATGCGTTCATCTACGACGACACTTCGCACGTTAAACGCCTGCAAAAAATGAAAGATAAGTTGCTGGTTATATCTGACAATCAGACCTACCGTCCTTGGGAGCCGATCGAAAAAGAAGAAATGAATAAAATATTTGTCTTCGGCAAGGTGATTGGTAGCATGCCACAAACATACAGAAAGCACGGTTAAGTACATTTAGCTTCATCATTAGAAGCTTTCACAGCAAAGGAAATATAATGAAAAAGTACCTTATTACAGTTGCTATGGCTGTTGCTCTTGCAGGCTGCGCATCCTCTGGTAACCAGCAACTGAAGAACGAGACGGAAACCAGTGTTCAGTCAAAAATTCAAGAAGGAAAGACGACAAAGGCTGAAGTGAAATCCTATTTCGGCTCACCAGACGCGGTATCTTACACTGACGGCGGAAATGAGATCTGGAAGTACGCCTTCGCCAAAGTTAAAGTTAACGGCACTTCCTTCATCCCGTTTTATGGGCTTTTCCATAACGGAACAAACGGCACCAAAAAAGAACTGACCATCCTCTTTAAAGACGACAAGGTGCAGAAATACACCATGGCTGAATCAGCGATCAACACCAAATCTGGCTGGGCTGACTAACCACTTACCTTACCAATAAATACCCGGCCCGCACCGGGTTTTTTATTGCCTACTCTTCCAGTAACTTCACTGCCAGTTCCATAACCTGAATCTGGTCAGCATCCCACTTACCCAACCCCTTCGATATCTCCGTTCGTATCACGTCAGCTATAGCCACTCTTTTGGTTTCATGCCCTTCAGCCGCCATTGCAAACACAACATCACCAACAATACGGCACATTTCCTGATAACGCAGTTGGGCTAGCTCTTCGTAATCCATCATGCCACCCTCGCTAATTGGTGTTTTTTGCAGCATATCACGCAACCTTTACAAAAATAAATTCCTTTTGCTATCAACCAATTAATACCAATTGCTATTAATTAATATCAATACGTATTGCTATAAACAATACTCATCGCTATTATCAATCCATCGAAACGAAACATCGACAGCTGAGCGAAGTTGGCCAGCGGCGGACTGCAAGTCGCCTGCTTTTTAACAACATGCAGATTTACAGCGTCAATGACCTGTTAAGACCCCTACACGTAAACGTGTTGTATCACCGGGTGCGATCCGGTCGGTGAGAGAGTATCCCCGCGCGAGAGCGAGAACGGCGTGAGAACGGGCAACACTGGCAGGGAGTTGGCGCTGATTTCAACTGAGAGGAGTAATGATTATGAAGCAGTAAAGCGGACAGACCGCACCTTGATGCCTACTCATGCAGCGTGACGACGGCGTTAATCCGGTCGGGTTCCCACGGCGGCGTAGTGAGGGAAAGGAAGCGTAAAGCATCACTGAGTAACCGGTTAGCGCCAGGTTAACGCGTAAGCAGCTTCAAATGTGACCGGGTGACCGGCGCTGGCCACTGCGAGAGTGTGGTGAAGTGCTTTGGGGTGTGGTGGCGGTGTCCTCATGCGAGGTGCAACGCTAGCAGTGTGATAAGACCTGAAAACCGGCTGGGCAGATTGTTGTTTGCCAATACAGAAAACAGGGCGTCAGGAAGTAAGTGAGAGTGGCGACTCAGTGCCAGTCCACCACACCGACCAAAGCATTTCTCCCGCATCAGCGGGTAACGACAGAAGGTAATGGTATGAAAACAGAGATGGGCGTGAAGGTTGATGTCGATGTTAAGCGAATTAAGACCTGCATCAAGGTGTGCGACAGATTCACCGCTGAGGTTATTGATTCGGATGGCAACACGGTACGAAGTATTGAAGATGAATATGTTCCTGACTGCTTCCCTGGTACGCATTACGGGGACTATCTGGAGCTGGATATTGATATCGAGACAGGGCAAATCCTTAACTGGCAGAAGCCAACACAGCAGCAGCTAAGTCAGCTTGTTGGTGAAGGTGAAGACGACTAACCCGCTCCGGCGGGTTTTTTCATACCTCAGTCGCTTCACCGAGGCGGCTTAGTTATGACAACCGGCGGCCATCCACCGCCCATTAGCGCAGAAGTCTTTAGTTCTGACATTCGGGAAAGACCGGGAGAGAAAATGAATTGGTCAAAATACTTTACTTACGATCCAAAGCTCGGCCTGCTGCGATGGAAGCAAAGACCTGCTGATATAGATGACTCAACAGCAAAAATCAGATCGTGGAATAAGCGATACGCAGGAAAGGAAGCCGGAACTACGAGAACCGATGGATATATCGCTGTTGAGATCGTTTTCCTTAAGCGAAAAATAAAGGCCCACAGAATTATATGGGAGATGCACAACGGTCCTATTCCTGACGGACTCGTAATTGACCATATAAACCGTAACCGGTCTGATAACAGGCTTGAAAATCTCCGGGTGGTCACGCGTCGAGATAACTTTCTGAACTCGGAAAGATTCGACGGAAAGCCGCTGCCGCCAATCAAAACAGACGAACTCCGTATCTTCAAAAAGCAGAGAACTCACGCCAAAGGCACGAGTAAGTTGAAGGTTAGCCGCCCAAAACCATGGTCAGCAAAGATATGGGTTGATGGCCGCAACGTTTCCCTCGGCTATTACGCGACAGAATCTGAAGCGAGCGCTGCTTATCAAGCGGCAGTCGCCAAGTATCGAAACAACTAACCACCGGCGGCGCGGCCTTAAGCGCGGAGATGATTATGAAATACACCATGAAAGTTTACGCTAACTCCCCTGAATATGGCGCCTACCTTAAAAGCCGGTTTGGTGGCGACAAAAGGGGTCAGTCATTTGAATGGGCCGGTCACCGCTGGGCGTACGAAGTCACCAGCTTTGACGACGCTGGTGATTACGACCTGCTTTATCGGTTTGATGACAAGCCATATCCAGAAGAGGTTTCAGTCAGTACAGATGACATGACGATTCGTGACTACTTCGCGGCTAAGGCTATGGCAGCAATTGTACGCAGATGGGACGGGCATTCGTTTGGTGGCGGCCCGAAATCACCACAGTACAAAGAATTAGCCGAAGATGCGTATCACATTGCCGACGCAATGCTCCGCGCCCGGGAGGCATCATGACAGTCACCCACAACGGCAAGCAGTACACTGCCAAAAAGCTCAACGATAACGAGTGGCAACTGACGTCAGTGTCGAACCCGCGCGACAAGCTGACGCTAAACCGCTGGCAGATGCATATCGCTGGCCTCCTGGAACAGGTTGAGGTGAAGGTATGATGCACCACTACGGCACTACCCCGCTCATTCGCCAGTGCATCACGCCCGGCATGATGGCAATGCATGAAGGCCGAACCTATCGCGTCTCAGCAGTCATTCAAGAGCGAAAATGGGTGTACCTGCACACCGATGCAGAAATCATCCGCCTCAGTGACTGCGTGATTGACGTCCTTCTGGACGGTCACGGCAACCCTATCCAGCACTAACCACCCTATTCAACCGATCGGCCTGGCATTACGCGGGCGGGATCTGCACATCCAAATTTCAGGAGAAACCATGAGCGAAGTAACGGACTTAACTGTCATCGAAATCAAGCCGGAACAGGCTCCGGTGCTGTACGTAGCTGGCGGCCTTGATGCTTACCTCGAACAAATACGCCAGGCAGTAAACGAAGTGCCGGACCTGTCCACGAAGAAAGGCCGCGACCGTGTTGCCTCTCTTGCGGCTCAGGTGTCCCGCAGTAAGACGGCAATCGAAAAGCCGGGCCGTGAGTATCTGAAGCGACTGAAAGAGGCTGTCCGCCCTGCTGAGGCAGAAATTAAGCGGTTCGTTGATGCCTGCGACGAGCTGCGCGATGCAACCCGTCTCCCACTCACCGAATGGGAAGCCGAGCAGGAACGCATTAAGGCTGAGGAAGCCATGAACGCGCTGCACGCCGAAGCTCTGGAAATGAACATCAAGTTCGATCAGGAACTGGCTGCCAAGATCGAAGCAGACCATGAAATGGCCCTGCTGATGAACAAGGATATTGACCGCGACCGCGAAGAACAGCGACGCCTGGCGGAACAGGCTCAACGTGAACGTGACGAGCGGCTGAAGCAGGAAGCGGCAGAACAAGCACGCCGCGATGCCGAAGCGAAGCACAAAGCGGAGATTGAAGCCGCAGCGCGCCGTGAAGCTGAAGAGAAAGCACGTGCAGAGCTGGCTGAACGCCAGCGCGTCGAAGCGGAACAGCGTGCAACTCGCGAGAAGCAGGAAGCGGAAGCCCGGGCGGAACGCGAAAAAGCCGCAGCGGTTGAAGCCGAGCGCCTGAAGGCAAAACAGGCCGAAGATGCTCGCCTGGCTGAGCAGAAGCGCATCGCCGATGAGCAGGCAAAACGTGAAGCTGACGTGAAGCACCGCAAGACGGTCGGCACCAACATCGTTAACGCGCTCACCAGCCACACCAGCTTAACCCGAGAACAGGCTATCGAAGTGCTTACCGCTCTGAAAGATGACCTGATCCCCTGCGCGAAAATCCACTACTGAGGCAACCATGAACGCATACCTCACTTACGACCGCATCGAAGATCGGCGCTGGGTTGAGCAGCAACTCGCCGACGAAAAAGAGAAGTGGATCGACAACCGGGCGCAGCAAATCATCGACATGATGCCAAAAGAGCCGTCCGGCCTCTTCCACTTCACGATCCCGATTGACTCCAGCCCGTATGAAGGCCTTCGCAGCGATAAAGCTGGCGAGGCCTACAACGAATTCATTTCGGCAGTTGCCTACGCCCAGGCGGAATACGACTGGGAACACCGTACCGGCTGCCCGTTTTAATTTTTGAGGGGATTAACGATGGCAAACGAATTAACAATCACAGCGAGCGCGCTGGCGGAAAAAGGTATCGACGTAGCTGCCTGGAGCGCACTGAAGAACAGCATCTACCCTGGCGCCAAAGACGAATCTGTGATGATGGCGCTCGATTATTGCCGAGCCCGCCAACTTGATCCACTACTGAAGCCTGTCCACCTCGTGCCGATGAGCGTCAAAGACTCGAGAACAGGTAAAAGCGAATGGCGCGATGTGGTCATGCCGGGCATCGGGCTTTACCGCATTCAAGCAGACCGTTCCGGCGATTATGCCGGGGCGCGGGAACCAGAATTCGGTCCCGACGTAACTCAGACGCTTACTGGTGTCGAGGTTACCTTCCCTCAGTGGTGCAAATACACCGTTTTCAAGCGCATGCCCAGCGGCGAGATCGTCGAGTTCAGCGCCAAAGAATACTGGATTGAGAACTATGCAACCGGCGGCCGCGACACCACGGCGCCGAACGCGATGTGGAAAAAACGCCCATATGGACAGCTGGCGAAATGCGCTGAGGCTCAGGCGTTGCGTAAGGCATGGCCTGAGATTGGACAGCAGCCTACCGCCGAAGAAATGGAAGGGAAATCTCTGGACGTTGATATGCGGGACGTAACGCCGCGCAGCGCCACAGAAGCTCTTCCACCAGCAGCAAGCGATGAAACTCTACAGGCGATCACCGATCTCTTAACCGCCCTGAATAAAGACTGGGAACAAGACTTCCTCCCTCTGTGTAGTGACATCTTCAAGCGGCAAATTCTTGAGGCGTCAGAGCTTACGGAAGAAGAGGCGCAGAAAGGGTTTGGATTCCTTCAAAAAAGAGCTAAGGCGGCAGCATGACACCTTCCCTCCTTTCATTGTTGCGAAGCGGAAAACACAGCATTCGCGATATGGCAAAGATTTTAGGCATTACAAGGTCTCGCGTTTCATGGTTTATCGCCGAGCTTGAACGGCGTAAATGGATAGAAGTCACCAGGTGCGCGATATGGTTTCACGATGGGACCCGTTCAAATAAGCAGAACGTATACAGGGTAAAACTATGACACCAGAAATTATCCTTTCCCGGACCGGCATTGACGTCACCACTATCCAACAGGGCGATGAGGCGTGGCACCGGCTACGCCTCGGAGTCATCACAGCCTCAGAAGTACACAACGTAATTTCCAAGCCGCGATCCGGCACGAAATGGACGGGAATGAAGATGTCCTACTTCCACACATTGCTCGCCGAGGTGTGTACCGGCGTTGCTCCAGAGGTTAACGCTAAGGCGTTGGCTTGGGGCAAGCAGTACGAGGAAGACGCCCGCACTCTCTTCGAGTTCACCACTGACGTGAAAGTCACGGAGTCTCCGATCTTGTTCCGTGACGAGAGCATGCGTACTGCCTGTTCCCCTGACGGTCTTTGCAGTAACAATTTCGGCCTTGAGCTGAAATGCCCGTTCACTTCCCGCGACTTCATGAAATTCCGCCTCGGCGGTTTCGAAGCCATTAAGTCAGAGTACATGGCCCAGGTGCAGTACAGCATGTGGGTTACCGGAAAAGACGCCTGGTTCTTTGCCAACTACGACCCGCGCATGAAACGCGAAGGCATTCACCATGTCGTCGTTGAGCGGGATCCTCAGTACATGACTGATTTCAACGAAATGGTGCCGGAGTTCATCGAGAAGATGGACGAGGCGCTGGCGGAGATCGGCTTTAAATTCGGAGAGCAATGGAGGTAGCGATGAGCGAACTTTGGCAACCGTTGGAAAACCTATTCCTGCATGAAGTTGGCAGAACTATGCCGGTTCAGGTTATCGCAGAAAAGCTTGAGCGTTCCGAATCTGCAGTCACTCGCCAGGCATCACGTATCGGCGCACCACTTATCAGCAGGATGACCGGAAAGCCATGGACGGCAGCCGAGCTGTATCTGTTCGGTCGATTCTCAGTGGAAGAGATAGCAACGGCAACAGGTCGCTCCATTCACTCAGTCAGAAGCAAGCGTAACTCACTGGCACGCTCCGGAGGATTAACTATGCGTGAATGGACCGCATGTGAACTGGCTGCACTCATGCGCTACACCAACGCAGAAGTGGCAGAGATTACTGGACGGAGTATCGAAGAGGTCGGAGATAAGCGGCTGGCTGTAAATATTGAGCGGAATGGATGGGATGTTAACGATCCGGAGCGGGAGGATGTATGACAGATTACACCGGCAGCAACACCCCAGCGGATCAGCGTGACCTATGGCGCACTCCACCCGCCCTCTTCGCTTCCCTTGATGCTGAGTTCTGCTTCCAGTTGGATGCCGCTGCAGCACCCCATAACGCGCTGTGCCGAAAGTTCATTACAGCCGAGCAGAACGCGCTGGAAACGCCATGGAGCTATTACCTGACTATCCCTGGTTATTGCTGGCTCAATCCACCTTATAGCGACATCACACCGTTCGTGAAGAAAGCTGCGGCTGAAAGCAACAATCAGATCGGCACGGTCATGCTGGTACCGGCAGACACTTCGGTTGGCTGGTTCCGCGAGGCAATCCAGACCGCCAGTGAGGTTCGCTTCATCACCGCCGGGCGGCTGGCATTTATTAACCCGGTCACCGGTAAGCCAGTCAGCGGAAATAACAAAGGCAGTATGCTCATCATCTGGCGACCGTACCCGCGTACACACTGCCACTTCGCAACTGTGGACCGGGACGAGTTGATGGCTTTCGGGGCGAAACTTCTCGCACGCAGGGAGGCCGCATGACGCCAGAGCAAGACAACGCAGTACGTGCACAGGGACGTAAATGCGTGGCAGAAATTCAGCAGGCAATGAAATGCAGGCCTAAGCCGAAATGGAATGCAGTAGTGCCGCCAATCATCAAAAAGCATCACCAGAAAATCGCGCCGCTGGGTATCAGCCTAGTGGCATTCGTTAGCAGCATCGGTCGCATGCAAGGCCGATACGGAGTCGAATCATGACGCTAACCAAACGAATCACCCGGGAGCTTATGGCTCCCTTTTTATTGCTGGCGTTCACCTTCAACCGTATTAACCGACAGTTCCGGGAGCATTGACTATGAGCTTCGAATACATCAATTCCCAATATGGCGTGAATGCCTGTGTCTGCCGACGGGTGGTGGCTTATGGCGAACCAGGAACTATTGTGCGTGATTTTGGGCACTACATTGGCGTTGTTCTGGATACCGCGCCCTATCATTCACCAGAACGTTATCACCCTACGGACGGCATCGTATACGGCGATGTCGTGGATTATTCACCTCCGAAAATTACCTCCCGTAAGCACAAGGCCAAATACAATTACCAGGATTTTCTGGATGCCGACAGCGGTCATGATTTCCATGAATGGCTTGGCATTAACAGGCCTGAAGTTGATTACGACCGCAACGGAAACTGTCGCATGTATCGGATCGGAAATTACCGCGATGTGAGCGTTTACGGCGACTGGAAGCCAACCAAAAAAGAAGCGAGAGCCAGTTATAAAGCGAAATTGAATAATTTACTGAAGGAGTCCCGAAATGACCGCAGAGATTATTGACCAAGCAAACGAGCTGGCTCAGCAACGTATCGATATGGCGATCGCCGCTCACCGCATCGACCGCAACGCCGTATCAGCAGAACATTGCGGTGAATGCGGCGAGGATATCCCGGCGCCTCGGCGAATTGCCGTTCCCGGCTGCCAGACATGCGCGGAGTGCCAGGGTGTAATTGAGCTTCGGAATAAACAGAGAGGTATGTGATGGATTACAGCGAGTTGAGTGACTATGAAGTTAGCAAGCGCGTAGCTATGGCGGTCGGCGGCTTCCTCGAAGAGGATTTTTGCGAAACTCATTCAGTGATTTTTAGACGTCATGGTCGGCATCAATACTCGTTTTTCGAACCATGTACAAACCCATAAGACGCAGGCCCATCATCTTAGAAAACAAAATTAGCCTTAATTGGGCTGAAGTTGAAAAGTCATGGTGCGCCCATGTTGGCGGGGTGATGACGGATGGTTGTTGGTGTTGGGATTATGACCAAGACCATCATCAGGACAACGTCAACCCACTACGCGCCGCAATGATTGTATTCCTCATGATGCAGGACTCAGCCAATGTTCAGGATAATCCAGCCTAATACCTGGTACGCCGACATGTTCGGCGAACCCTGCAAAATCATCCGCGCTACCCACGAAGTCATTCACTACATCCGCAACGGCCGCACCTGCATCGCCAGCATGGGCCGATTTCAGCACGAATTCGAACCGCTGACCAAAGCACAGGCCGAGCGGATCACTGAAGAAATCGAAACAGCAGAACACATCGAAAAATTAAGGAGCATGAGACGTGATCGGAATACTCAAGCCGGTACCGGAATCGCAGTGGCCGGTACGATGCCACGACCCCAAGCGGAGCAACGTGTGGGTTAACTCTTACTTTCTCGTGCAGGAGTTTCAGGAAGACAACGGCGTCATCCGGCTGACGGTGAACACCACCAGCATTGGCAGCTCTGGCCGGTGGAAGGATGGAATCAGTTGGGATGCGCTGCAGGAAATAAAGTCAGCCGTTGGATATGGGGATCGGGATGCCGTGGAGATTTACCCGCGGGATTCTGATTTGGTGAACGTGGCGAACATGCGCCACCTGTGGATTACGCCGGAGCCGATTAGCTTCGCCTGGCGGAAGTAATTTTACGCTGAGCGCCCAGCGCGCGGCATGAGGAGAGATTATGAAGGAATTACGTTTTTATGGTGCAAGTGATGACCTTTTCGAATGTGAAGGCGCCATTCGCGAAGAAATTGGCTGCTTTAACAAGCCTGGCATATATCACCTGAAATCTGCCGACGGTGAAATGCAAGTAGTCGGCTATTACCTCGACTCCGGGTTGTGGAGCGTGGGCATCAGCCAAATTGCCGAAGACGTGCCGCTGCCAGCGTGGCCAGTGCAATATCAGGTGCATGAGCGTGGCTATAGTCCATTACTCACCATTCAAGTACCTGACGATATCACTCTAAAAACTGAAGACGATTGACGCAACTGATAGCCAGTTATGAGCTGGCTATTGGGTGCGAAAGCACTGCCACGTTATCCCCCATTCGCCCTCCATTGTGAGGGCATTCTTTTTTCCTGGAGAAAAAATGAAGAAAGTATTTCTATTTCTGAGCGTTCTTGCTCTTTCGGCGTGTGATGTTAATGACGCTGATGTTGCCAGTCGTAACGTTAGTAAGGCTGCCGATAACTTCGAGGCGCAGCGGCGTTTCGTTTTCTACAACGGTATTACCGGTGAGTTCATGCTGGAGATAACCGGACTGTGCTCTAAAGACAATTCCAGTACCGGATCAACTCTGGGCGTAATCTGCAAAACCGGACCAAACACTTTCAAAAAGCACATGCTCGGATTGTCGGACAACGTTACCTGGTTCATGGAGGATTTGAGCGGAACAAATGCCAGCGTCAATCACTACCGTGTGACATTCAAGCCATCAGTAATTATTCCTGATATCGAAGTCCGATAAATAATTCTGTACCCGGCCATAGCGCCGGGTTCTTTTTTGCCTGGCTTACAGGTTCGATTTCCAAACCGGAGATGAAACCCATGCGAGAACTACGCGACGACTCCCTTATTGACATGAAGTTCATGATCGAAGATGCTGGCTATACAGCGAAGTACTTTTATTCGCAGATTAATGCCGGAAAACTACCCAAGCCAATCAAACTTGGTCGCACATCACGATGGATGTATGCCGACTACCAGAACTGGAAACGCAGTTACCTATCCCCACTAAAAAACGCATCATGATTTGCCTTTGTGGGCATAAATGCGGGCATAAAATTCTTCACTTCTGCAAATCCTCTTATTTCCCCTGTAGTTACATCCATTTTGTGATGTCTGCAGGGGACACTCTGAAATTAATGCATCCTGTTTAAATCCAATCAATTACCAGCCAGTTCATCACTGGGCCAGGCGGTAGAACGGCACATTCCTCACTGTTGCAGTAAGATTGTCGGACACCATTGTCTGCTCTGTAGCTATCCGCATCCCTGCTTTTCTCAGCCTCAACACATCAGCGGCAATACGCTGGCTGCCAAACCAGAAAAGCCCGTCCAGCGCAGTGACATCAAGGCCCGATTCAAGTGCCAGCTTCAGACGTTCGCGTGGTGCTTTTACTGTTTTAGCAATCTGCTGATATGGCGCTTCGCTTGAACCTGCAGGGCTAATGCGCCGGATTCGATGCGACAGGCGGTACTGAAATTCATCCGGTATCCCACCGAGACTCGCTTTCAGGCTGTAAACACAACCAAAGCGTTTGCCGTTAAAGATGACGTTTTTCTGACTAAGCTGCAGCTCTTCACGCACGCTGGCAATCAGTTGCGGGGTACGGAGTAATAACAGGCGGAAAGGCAACTCAAAACTGGTCACGTAATCCACATTCAATAAAGCAATACGCAGACGCTCTTGCGGTCCCGCCTTCAATTCGCGACATTCAGTAATAACATCAGCCCACTGGCCGGTAAGGCGGGAACTCTCAGTCGCCTCAGTAAAGCTGTATTTTTCAGTCTCATAATCAATACGTTCAGTCACACGGAATTCCCTTCTGGCCACATCTCGGTATCGGTTGTTCACTTTACCAGCGACAAGATTGCTATGTCAGGAATCTTTTCTTAACCCGCCCAATATTTGCTTCATACCATCACACTAAGATGACGACAACTGACCGATCCGGCGCGTTTACCGGATCGGTACAGCGGCGTCATGTCAGACAACAAAACGATTGACAAGCCCCTTCATGGTGACCGACAGATTGTCCAGCCGCTGGCTGTCGCTCGCGGCCTGAGAAACCAGCGCCGCATTTTGCTGCGTAACCTGCTCCATCGGTCGCAGAGCCTGGTTTATCTGGGTTACCCCTTGCGACTGTTCCGTCGCCACACGCGCGATATCCGCAATATATTGCTTCATACTGGTGGTATTGTCCGCTGCCGCTTCCAGCGCGGTAGCAGACGCCGTGACCCGCTCAACGCCCTCACTAATTTTAACCATATTCTGCGCAACCAGCTCGCGGATCTGGTTAGCTTCTTTGGCGCAACGCTGTGAAAGATTCCGCACTTCACTGGCCACAACCGCAAACCCCCTGCCCATATCTCCTGCCCGCGCAGCTTCCACTGCCGCATTCAGCGCCAGTAAGTTAGTCTGAAACGAGATATCATCAATTGAGGTCACAATATTCGATATTTTCTCACTGGAAGCGCGAATATCCCCCATACTCTGGTTCGCCGCAGAGGCAACGTTACTGGCCTGTCGGACCTCTTTTTCCAGCCTGATTGTCAGATGCTCCGCTTCGCGGGCATTATCCGCTGTTTGCGTAATCGCAGTTGATAGCTGCTCCATACTGGCCACGGCTTGTACTATTGATGCAGCCTGTTCATCTGTACGTTGAGCCAAATCCTGATTTCCCACCGTAATACTGCTGCTGGCATCGGACAAAACCACGGCGCCTTGTTTAATCTCCTGTACGATATGCTGAATACTTTCCAGCATCATGTTATAGGCACGATTAAGTGAGGAAAGCTCATCTTTACCCGGCGTCGCCAGACGTTGAGTCAGATCGCCATTCATCCCTGCAATCTTGCGCAGCGTGTCGCTGAATTGGCGATGCATATTGATTGCGATGGCTCCAGCGAAGGTCAATGATGCCAGTAGCGCTAACAAGCTGACGACCATATATATTTGCCAGTTTTTTCGTGCATCCTGCGCGAGTTTTTCTGCATTCGCCAACAGAAGATTCGCCGTCACATTTTCTATCTGCCGCATCACTTCAATACGCTGGGTTTGTACTTTGAACCAGGTAGTAGGATCGACACCAAATTCACCGTTCTCGACATGATTAAACGCGGTTTCACGAAATGAGAGGGCTTTTGACGCTTCTGCAGATTGTAAGCGATTTTTCAACATGGTCGCCTGTTCCGGCGAGCTCAGGCGCAACGATTGTGCCAGCCAGACGTTCTGTTTACTGACGACATCACTGAGCTGATGTAACTGTCCGTCGGCGAAATGACCGGAGGAAAAGATATTTGATAACAGTGCCCGTTCAATACCCGCTTGTTCTTTCAAATTCAGCAGATTGTAGTAGGCGGCGAATGCGTTTGCCATTTCGCCAGAATCCGTCAACTGCCCCAACTTGCCGACAAAACTCAGCACATCAGCAATGACGTTGGTGTAAAACTTAACCACATCTGCGGCCGGAAGCCCCAACTGCGTGACATTTTCCCGGATGGTGGCGAGCGAAAGAATGTTTTTCTTAAACGCAGCGACAGAGGTAGCAACATCCCCTTCCGGTAATGCAGTATCGGACAACGAGCGCACGAATACCTCGATCTCGCGATCGGTCAAAGCCCGCTGTGCGTTTAACTCATCTTTAAACGTAGTCCCTGCAGCCCCCAGAAATCCGACACTCATTCCCCGTTCTTTTTGCAGTTCATGCACCACATTTCCGGCACTGCGTGCGAGCGCTGTCAGTTGGGCAATATTCTCCATCTGCCGTTCTGTCTCAATGCGCGTCAATATTCCTGAACCTGCAAACCAACACAACGCCAGTAATAGTGGTTGTAGCGCGATTATTAACTTCATTTTCATCGGCATTCGATAAACCCACCACATGCCACTTCCCTCCATTGTCCATATTTTCATTATGGTTATCGGCGTAAAGAAGCGGCTCTTTAAATTTGAGCAATGGGCAACTGTTTGTTTTTTAGATTAAATATTTACCAGAATAACTCTATTTAATTACTTCAATCAGAATAAAACGCTGACTAATGTGAATCTGCAAACCTATGCTCCATTTTATTAACTTATTCGGCATATTATTTTTTATTAAAAAAATCAGGTAATCATCAACTGATTCAGCAAGGGAGAGAGACTCAGGACAGTGATAGCAGTCGAGATAACAACCGTGACTGCGGCCATCATTATGGCGTCCCGCCGAACGTTAAGGTTATAATCCTTACAACGATTTTTTGGATTAGAAGCGACAATGACAAAACTTACCCTACAAGAACAGATGCTTAAAGCGGGTCTGGTCAGCAGCAAAAAAATGGCGAAAGTGCAGAGAACGGCGAAAAAATCGCGCGTTCAGGCTCGTGAAGCCAGAGAAGCGGTTGAAGAGAATAAAAAAGCGCAGATCGAGCGTGATAAGCAACTCAGCGAACAACAGAAGCAGGCCACGTTGTCTAAAGAGTATAAAGCGCAGATCAAGCAACTAATTGAAATGAATAAAATCACCATTACCCGTGGCGATATTGGTTACAACTTTACTGACAATAATCTGATCAAAAAAGTCTATGTTGATAAGGTGACTCAGTCTCAGTTGATCAAGGGCCGTCTGGCTATTGCCCGTCTGACGGCTGAAAGTGGTAGCGAGAGCGAATACGCCATCATTCCGGCAGTCGTCGCCGACAAGATTGCCCAGCGCGATGCAAGCTATATCGTGCTTAATTGCGAACTGAGCCAGGAAGCTAAGGATGAAGACGATCCGTATGCTGATTTTGTCATTCCTGATGATCTGATGTGGTAAGCAAAACCCCTCAATAATCACCCGGAATTTCGTCACATATTTCGGTGAACGCTCACGCCGCCACCGAAATACTGTCAACGTCTCTTCATCCCCACATTCCGCCTGCTAAAACTTATAGTGTTCTTTGCTCAGTCCGTATTTTCTCATGCGTAAATAGAGTTTTTTACGCGGGATTTGTAAATACTCCGCGACTTCATTAATACGCCCCTGATGGATATTTAGCGCTTCAGTAATGATCTGCCGCTCGTACTCGTCGACCCGACGATCGAGCGGTGTCGGTTGAGGCAAATGCAGTTGCGGATTCGCGGTTTCAGCCAGTGGCAATAGCCCAACGGCAAAAAGCTCGGCGGCATTGGCCAGTTCCCGAACATTGCTTAACCACACGCGACGCCGCATACCTTTTAGTAATTCCCCGTCAACCTCAGGCACAGGATGGTTCAGACGCAGGCAGGCTTTCTGCAGATAATGGCGAAACAGCGGTTCAATATCATCCGGTCGCTGAGACAACGGCTGGCAACCAATTTGCGTCATCGCAAAACAGTAATAGAGTTCGGCCACAATCTGGTTGGTTGCCGCCAGTTCCACCAACGAAGTGGCGCCAATGCCAATTAAGCGAAACGGACGTCGCTCCTGGCTTTGCAAATGCACCAGTTGGTGTTGCTGTTCACGCGTCAGGCACTCAATATGGCTCAGAACCAGCGTTCCCCCTTGCGCCTGGGCAATAAGGTCATTGAGTTGTTCCGAGTTCCCGGGCGTCAGTTCACCGCGAATAAACGCTCCTTCAGCGCTGCGCCCAAGTTGATGTAAATAACGGGCCCCGGTCATACGCCCGGTTCCCGGCTCGCCATAAAACCAGACGGCAATATCCGTTTCCGCCAGTTGCCGTAAACGCTGGCGATACTGATTAACCCAGTCACTGTAACCGACCAGTTCAACTTGTAGCTTTTGCTGGCAATAGTGACGACGTGCAATCACAGATTTTCTCTGACGCAACGCATCCTCTACCAACACCAGCAGTTTGCCAGGATCAACCGGTTTTTGCAGAAAGTCCCACGCCCCTTTCTTCACCGCGTCCACCGCCATCGGAACATCGCCATGCCCGGTGATCAACAGGATCGGAAGCTGATTGTCATCCTGATGAAACAACGTCATCAGGTCGATTCCGTTACAGCCAGGCATACACACATCGCTCAGGACAATCCCTGGCCAGTCGGCCTGCAACCAATTTCGGGCATCAAAAGGGTTACTGCATGCGAATACATGATATCCCTCCTGTTCAAGCAACAGGGTGTAAGCGTCGAGAACATCGGCATCATCATCAATAAGCAGAACAGAATATTCATCACTCAACATCGTTTACATCCGTCAGATTAAATTGCAGAACGACACAGGCATTGCGCCCCGGGGTTGACGCCAGGCGCAGTTCGCCGTTCATTTGCATCATTAACGATACACAAATCGATAAGCCAATACCGAGGCCAACATCCTTACTGGTGGTAAACGGTTTTAACAGTGATGGCAATAATGCCCCAGGCCAGCCGGGGCCGTTATCGCTGATAAATACGCACAACCGGCCGCCTTCGGTCTGCCAGCGAACATCTATTTTCGCCGCTACCGGACAGGCATCCAGCGCATTTGCCAGGACGTTTACCAGCACCTGCTGAATACGCACTTCATCACCAGCCACCCACACGCTCCGGTCTGGGAGCATCAACGTACCCTGCTGTGGCTTATGCCGCATGGACAACAGTTCCCAGGCAGCGTTGAACGTTTGTCGGAGATCGACCGGATGCAGAGGCGTATCTGGCTCGGCCCGGCGCGCAAACTGACGCAGCGAACGGATAATGGCATCAATGCGAGTAATCAGTCCCTCCGCTTTGGTTAATGTGCTTCTGGCCTGAGCGGATTGCCCCTGTTCAATTGCCCTCCCCGCCGTAAACAGGTACATCGACAGCGCATTCAGCGGTTGATTAATCTCGTGCGCCAGCGTGGTCATAGTCTGGCCGACCACCGCCAGTTTTGCGGTTTGGATCAGCTCATCCTGCGTTGCGCGAAGATCGGATTCAATCTCTTTGCGCTCGGTCACTTCCTGCTCCAGCTGATTTTTTTGCGCACTCAACTGGCCCAGAGTATGGCGCAGCAAGCCTGCGATACGCCCCAGTTCATCGCGTCCATATACCGGGATAGTGGCATCCGTTCTGCCAAGACCAATTTGCACCACGGCCTGGTTGAGCGCAGTAAAACGTTTCACCAGACGCGAACGAATGAAGTAGTGATTAAGCCCCCAGGCGAGAAGTAGCGCCAGCAGCGTCGCCAACAGGATAAGTCCACCGCTGACACGAACAATTTGTTCCAGCCGTTGGTTAAACGTCTGCATTTGCTGATGGCTACTCCCCAGTTGCGCTTCAAGCAGTGTTCGAAAGCGCCCAAGTGTGGCCTCTCTGGCATGGCTGGCATCAACGAGCGCTTTTTGCGCGGCGACATAATCGCGCATGGTATCGGGCATTTTATTTTTCATCATCCCGATTTCCAGCAGCTCATCGATAGTTTGTCGCAGTGTGATAGTGCTGGGCCAGTCATCAAGGGTACGGATATTTTCATCCGCCGTTTTCTTCAGATTTTCCAGGTAGCGGATGTGATTCTCCACCAGCATTCCGTCGTCGCTACCCGATTTCAGTTCATTAAGCCTGTCGCGTAAATCATCAACGATCTGGTTTTCAATTCTTGCCAGGGTGTAAACCTGCTGCTGCTCGTTTTGCACCTCTCGGGCACGTTTGAGATACAGCGCCGCATCACCATTTTTGGCCTCGATTTGATCCAGCAACGTCCCCTGCTGCCAGGTAAAATCCTGCACCAGTGAATTCAGCTCAGTAGTAAAATCATCATGTAGCCAATCAATGCGCGCGGAAAGTTCGCTCACTTTTTCGCGTACAAGGAACATGTTGTAGAGCACCCGGTCCAGTTCTGCCATCAGCGCCCGGCTGTCTTGCAAAATCACCGCCAGCTGCTGCTGTTCTGCTGGTTGCAACCCCCTGCTCAGCACTTCGATTTTATCCAGATGCGAGATTATCTGATTGCGCAGTTGCAGCCTTACCGTCGTATTGGGAGCCAGCAGGAATTCATTAAGCTGGTCCACAACCAGGTTGAGATTCCCTTCAATCAAAAAAGCGGAATGCACGCGCGGGAAGTAATCATCAAGCGAATAGCGTATCTGCGAGCTCTGCTCATGCCAGGAGTACAAACTGACGCAGCTTACGCTCAACGTCAGTAATGCGCCCGTCAGAAAGGCTCCTCGCAGACTGCTGCTGATGCTGAGCTGACGCAGACGGTGCAGTATCGATCCACCTTTCATTTTAATTCTTCCAGTTTTGATATCGCCTGACGCTGATTTTTAAGAAACCAGAGCTGCCACTCCATCATCTGCTGTTCGGCAACGCTTTTATTATCAAACTGCGCAAGCCAGGCTTCATCTTCGCTACTTTTGGCATCTATCGGAACGCTGGTCAGTAAGGCTCTGATTTCGGGTAGCGGGCGTTTCAGGCGAGCTTCCGCACTGTATAGCGCCCGCCATGCATCCTTTAGTTGCGCAAGACGAAAACTGATTGCGGTATCAAACATCCGCTGCACCAACTGTTGCCGCTTAAGGATCAGCCGATAATTAAGCGCAGGCTGGTTCATTAAAATGGCCTGCTGAGCAGCGCGGGGATTATCAGATGCGAGCTGCGTTACCGGGTATTTCCCCGTATTCGCATCCGCAAGGATCCGCTGTCCCTCCGGGCTTAACAAATAGCGGATAAAACGACGCGCTTCATTGGGATGCTGGCTGTTATTGAGAACAGCAACATAGGTTGGCGATACCGCCGAGCGTGGAAAATAGGTAAACGCCAGGTGAGGATCGTTAAGCAACAAGTTGGCATAATTATCAATGACCGGCCCCGCAACGCCAAGGCCGCTCTTAATTTTGTCGGCTACGCCAAAACTGCGTGATGAAATCGTCACCAGATTTCCAGCACTCGCCAGTAATGTCGCCCAGCCCTCTTCCCACCCTTTTTGCTGTAGCAACGACTCAACCATCAGATGGTTGGTATCGGAACGCGACGGGCTACTCATTAACAAAGCGTTCTGATATTTAGGATGCGTTAAATCCCCCCAGTCAGCAGGAGGCGACAAATGACGCGCCGCCAGCGCAGAACGGTTAATCAATAGGCCAAAACCAGATATCGCAACAGCCACGGAGGTAGAACGAATCGAGTCCGGCACCAGCCGCTGGCTTTCCGGCAGCACATTATCGAAGGGCGCCAGCTTCTGATGCTCCTGAAGATGCTGCAACAGCATGGGCGACGAGGTCAAAATCAAATCGACGTTCTCCGCATTGGCAGTATCAAGCAGTTGTTCCAGTGAACTGCTGGTCCGGTTTAATGTGCGAATCATCACCGACCCCGGTTCCGTCTGCCAACGCTGAATAATCCAGGCCGTTGCCCCCGGTGAAAAGGTTGTCGCCATTACCAGCTCTTTACCCTGCGCCAGATAACTCACCGACAGCGACATAAAACAGAGCAAGATCGCCCAACAACGCCCCCGGCCCAAAAGTCTGTTTGTGATCCCGTTCATAAATACCAACATGTGCAAAAAATAATATTGAGACAAAACTTACCCGTTTATCACTGCCAGAGGGAAGCATAAGGTTATTCGTAGAATAACCAAACGGAAAGTGACGGCATCGGTAAAGAATACCCGAAAACGCAGCCTGAATTTGTTAATATCCGCACACGCCGATGATAAAAACGTCCGTAAAAGAATAGAATTGAAAATACATTATTTAAAAAGAGTCAAAATCAGCCACGCAATCCACAAATTGTGTCAATAGTGACTCATTTCATCAACTTGAGTTTCTCTGCCACCTATTTCACTCTTCACTGCGAAAAATCCTGATATTCACATCAATATAAATTTAGGTGATGATATGTTATCAATATTTAAAACAGGGCCAGCGGCAAATAAAGTCCCGGCGGAGAAAGTCCAGGAAACGTATGGCCGATACCGCATTCAGGCATTACTCAGCGTATTTCTTGGCTATCTTGCGTACTATATTGTGCGCAATAACTTCACGCTCTCAACACCGTACCTGAAGGAACATCTGGATCTCAGTGCCACACAAATTGGTCTACTCAGCAGCTGCATGCTTATTGCTTATGGGATCAGTAAAGGCATTATGAGCAGCCTGGCAGACAAGGCCAGCCCTAAGGTCTTTATGGCATGCGGCCTGATTCTGTGCGCCATTGTAAACGTCGGTTTAGGATTCAGTACCGGATTCTGGATTTTTGCCGCTCTGGTCGTTTTCAATGGTTTGTTCCAGGGTATGGGCGTTGGCCCTTCATTTATTACCATTGCCAACTGGTTTCCGCGTAAAGAACGTGGACGCGTTGGCGCATTCTGGAATATCTCTCACAATGTTGGCGGTGGTATTGTTGCCCCGATCGTGGGTGCCGCCTTTGCCATTTTGGGGAGCGAGCACTGGCAAAGTGCCAGCTATATTGTTCCGGCCGGTGTGGCCGTCCTGTTCGCTTTTATTGTGCTAATGCTGGGGAAAGGTTCACCGCGCCAGGAAGGCTTACCGGCTCTGGAACAAATGATGCCGGAAGAAAAAGTCGTATTAAATTCCCGACACGCTGTCCAGGCGCCAGAAAATATGAGTGCCTTCCAGATCTTCTGCACTTATGTGCTGCGTAATAAGAATGCCTGGTATGTTTCACTGGTAGATGTCTTCGTCTATATGGTGCGTTTTGGCATGATTAGCTGGTTGCCTATTTATCTGTTAACCGAAAAACATTTTTCAAAAGAGCAAATGAGCATCGCTTTTCTGTTTTTTGAATGGGCGGCAATCCCTTCCACATTACTGGCGGGTTGGCTTACCGATAAACTGTTTAAAGGCCGTCGCATGCCGCTGGCCATGATTTGTATGGCGCTGATTTTCGTCTGTTTGATCGGCTACTGGAAAAGTGAATCCCTGCTGATGGTCACTATTTTTGCCGCCATTGTGGGTTGCCTGATCTATGTTCCACAGTTCCTCGCTTCTGTTCAGACGATGGAAATCGTCCCCAGCTTCGCTGTGGGGTCAGCGGTAGGTTTACGCGGATTTATGAGCTACATTTTTGGCGCGTCGCTGGGAACCAGCCTGTTTGGCGTAATGGTCGACAAAATGGGATGGCATGGCGGATTCTATCTGTTGATGGGTGGAATTGTCTGCTGCATCCTGTTTTGCTACCTCTCTCATCGTGGCGCGCTGGAGCTCGAACAACAGCGAAAAAATGCTCAGCAAGAGGAAGCCTCACTCCAGTTGGCGGATGCCCGGTAATTCATTTCGCTCTCACAAAAAAGTGCCAGCGATGCTGGCACTTCAATAACTCAGATAAATAACAAAAAGCTCAACGTGATAATTTATTGCTAAACGTAACATTCCAAATTATTGCTTACCGTAACCCACCATAAAGCGAATAATCAAACCGCAAGCAGGAGCAAGAAACAGGAATAACCCGGTTACCATTTCGTTACCATTGGTCAATCGCATAGTAAAAAAGTAAATTAATGCCGTAAGGATGGCCATGCCGAGAAAAGCGCTGATTGACGCCGCAGCGCCCATAACCTGCCAGATATAGCAACTGACGCACAAAATGCTCAGAGCGAGAAAGATCCAGAAATAGAGCATAGCGATACCTCCTGTTTGCCGTAAACTTAACGTAAGTCCTTACACTCCCTTAACTTTATATTCTAAGACAATTCCTATCCTCGTGCAATTTCAGCAACATCTTAGTTACAAAAATCCTTCACCTGCATACTATTACTCTCTCGGGCAGACATTTATTTAATCTGCATAAAAACAACGGATTATATATAGGTTAATTTTTGTTCTTAATCGCCTTAAAAACATTTACGAATCTTGAGTAATTATTTCTGGCTGACATTAATTTTCGGGTGTACATTGTGCGTCCGATCATTCATGCCCCCTCGTGGTTTTGTCCTGACTCAGTTTTACACTCTTTACAGGAACCAATGTCGTTCATGGCGGCCTAACGATCAGTACAGAGTGTAAAGCGAAAGACAAAGAATCTTCGCGATACATCTATTTCGTATCAACAACAGGTGCTTATGTTCCCCCAATGTAAATTTTCACGCGCGTTTTTGCATCCGCGCTACTGGCTCACGTGGTTTGGTGTTGGAGTGCTCTGGTTACTGGTACAGCTTCCCTATCCCGTATTGTGTTTTCTTGGTACCCGTACAGGAACGCTGGCTCGTCCATTTTTAAAACGCCGTGAATCTATTGCACGTAAAAATCTCGAACTCTGTTTCCCAAATTTGTCGCAGGAAGAAAGAGAGAAACTGGTCGATGAGAATTTCCGTTCACTCGGCATGGGGCTACTTGAAACAGGTATGGCCTGGTTCTGGCCGGACCGTCGAGTGCGTAAATGGTTTGATGTAGAAGGACTGGACAACCTGAAGCGCGCCCAGTTGCAAAATCGTGGCGTGATGGTTGTCGGCGTACACTTTATGTCGCTTGAGTTGGGTGGCCGCGTAATGGGGCTTTGTCAGCCAATGATGGCGACCTATCGCCCGCACAACAATAAGTTGATGGAGTGGATCCAAACCCGTGGTCGTATGCGCTCCAACAAGGCGATGATCGGCAGAAATAATCTGCGTGGTATTGTCGGTGCTCTGAAAAAAGGAGAAGCCGTATGGTTTGCCCCCGATCAGGACTACGGTCGTAAAGGAAGCTCGTTTGCCCCCTTCTTTGCCGTCAAAGATGTGGCAACCACCAACGGTACCTACGTGCTGTCGCGTTTGTCTGGTGCAGCGATGCTGACCGTAACCATGGTGAGAAAAGCAGATAACTCTGGTTATCGCCTGTTCATCACGCCTGAAATGGAAGGTTACCCGTCTGATGAGTGCCAGGCAGCGGCCTATATGAATAAAATTATCGAAAAAGAGATCATGCGCGCCCCCGAGCAGTATCTCTGGATCCACCGTCGCTTCAAAACGCGCCCGATGGGTGAAGCCTCGTTGTATATCTGAAAAGAAAGGCCGCAAGGCCTTTCTTTTTTTCTACGGCTGAATTACTTCACGCCCCATTTATTGTGGAGTTCAGTCATTCGTTCGCTATAGCTTCGGGCAATGCAGGCTGGCTCATCATCCTTCTCCTTCCAGCACTCGTTGCGTCCTTTGATCCAACCGCGCTGCTCTGCTTTTAACATCGGATCATTCTTCGATTTAGCCAGTGCCTGTTTAAAAATTTCGTTCAATTTCAGATCCATTGCAGAGAGCGATGGGCTCTGGCAAATAATATCTTCCGCACTTCCCTTTTGAACAGCAGAGCAGGAGTAAGACGGACCTGCGTTGGTCGATTTTTTCGCTGGAGAATAATCAATATTATCCTCCGGCAGGCAAACCCCGTGCTTACGATTAGGTCCAGTCCAGGATACGTCCGGATTTCCGTCATCTTTGCGGGAGATAGAAACGGTATTTTTACCACTTGTCGCCTCCCAATAGTTTTCATTGAAAGCCTTCACCGTCGCCTTCCCGCCATCAATCCAGACATTGCCTTTGCCATCACTATTCACACCACCAATACTTGCGCAGTTGAAATTGAACGCCAGCGGCGAGGCCGCCATCGACGTCAACGGCGTAAGAGCGAGTGCTAACATCATTAACCTGGTCATTTTTAACCTTTTCATTATTAAATTCCGCGAAAAATTAACCGCATTAACATCATGGCGATATGAGAACTATCCGAGTAAGCATTCCGTCGCTCAATAGCAATTTATTACCGAAAGAAATTAAACTGTCGCCGAATCACGACACTTGTAAGTTATTAAAATTAAATAAAAAAATGCCTCTTGTCTCACCTCATTTTTAGGCGTACATTAGCGCCGTCTGGAGCATTAAAGCTCAGAATTCTGAGGTGATGCAGCCAAGTAAACGAGGGGAATTCTCCATTTCGTTTATGCGTGCATCAGCTCTCTGTCAGGTAAGCATATGTTCATTTAGACATACCCAAGGTATGCGGAGAGATGAAAAGTGAAATATTTCTTTATGGGCATTTCTTTTATGGTCATCGTTTGGGCCGGTACTTTCGCCCTGATGATCTAAATTAAAAGACGCAGCAAAAAACAGGAGCCATCAGGCTCCTGTTTGCATTTTGGGGGAACATTCGGTCAGTCGGTACTTTCAGAAGTCGATTTTGCACTGGTCGGTAACAGGCCATCTGCACGGAACATTGCTTTGATACCGCGAATAGCCTGACGGGTACGGTCACGGTTTTCAATTAACGCAAAACGCACATGCGTATCACCATAATCACCAAACCCAATCCCCGGTGAAACGCATACCTTCGCTTCATTCAGCAGTTTCTTGGCAAACTCAAGTGACCCCATCCCGGCGTATTGCTCTGGAATTTTCGCCCAAACGTACATCGAGGCTTTTGGCACCTCGACCATCCAGCCAGCTTCATGCAGCCCTTTGACCAGCACATCACGACGACGTTTATATTGCTCTGCAATATCTCGCACGCACTGCTGATCGCCTTCCAGCGCGGCGATAGCCGCAACCTGTAACGGTGTAAAGGTCCCGTAATCGTGATAGCTCTTAATTCGCGCCAGCGCGTTCACCAGCGTTTTATTGCCCACCATAAAACCGATACGCCAGCCCGCCATGTTGTAGCTTTTCGACAGAGTGAAAAATTCAACTGCGACATCGCGAGCGCCCGGTACCTGCATTATCGATGGCGCTTTCCAGCCGTCATAAACAATATCAGCGTAGGCCAGGTCGTGAACCACCAGCACGTCATAGCGTTTAGCCAGAGCCACAACTTTTTCGAAGAACTCCAGCTCAACGCATTGTGCCGTCGGGTTCGACGGGAAACCTAAGATCATCATCTTCGGTTTCGGATAGCTTTCGCGAATCGCGCGCTCCAGCTCATTAAAGAAATCGACGCCTTCGACCAGCGGCACAGATCGTACCTGCGCGCCGGCAATCACCGCGCCATAAATATGGATGGGATAACTTGGGTTGGGTACGAGGACCGTATCACCGTGATCGAGCGTTGCCAGCATCAGGTGCGCAAGTCCCTCTTTGGAACCGATGGTCACAATGGCTTCGGATTCAGGATCGATCTCAACGTCATAGCGTTCCTGGTACCAGCGGGAAATCGCCCGACGCAGACGCGGAATACCGCGAGAGGTGGAATAACCGTGCGTATCCGGGCGCTGAGCCACGGTACACAGTTTTTCAACAATGTGAGGAGGCGTGGCCCCATCCGGGTTCCCCATGCTGAAGTCGATAATATCTTCGCCGCGCCGACGCGCAGCCATCTTCAGTTCAGCCGTGATGTTAAAAACGTACGGGGGAAGGCGATCAATACGCGTAAAGCGACGTTCAGGGCGGGAGTCAGCCATAATATCCTCAGATTAACGTTAGCGCCCGGACCGTCCGAGCGACGCTGCCACGATGGTGGCACGTTTAGAAAATAGCCTGAATAATTTCCTTCTGTCGAGAGGCAAAACAAAATATTTTTTCCTGACAAAAAAGAGGAACAACATAGTAAAATGAGGAAATATTCATTTTCACAACCCGCTTAAAATTACCATCATTTAACATTTTGTTGTTAAATACATTACCTTGAATGCAGCGCTGACAGGACAGGTATTGTAAATACAACAATCATGCAACAATCCCCTTTTAATATTATGGTTTTTCCTCATTAGGCACAGGCTGCGTGGGTGCTGGTCATCCTGGCCCAGGTTACCTATCATAGAGGTTTAACCCTTGCGCAAGAGTCACCCGTGCACGAAATATTCAATATGCTGCTGGCGGTATTTGACCGGGCAGCACTGATGCTGTTCTGTCTGTTTTTCCTGATTCGTATCCGCCTGTTCCGCGAACTGTTGCACAAATCAGCCCACTCCCCAAAAGAGCTGCTCGCCGTTACCGCGATTTTCTCAATGTTTGCCCTGTTCAGTACCTGGTCCGGCGTACCGGTTGAAGGCTCACTGGTTAACGTGCGTATTATCGCGGTCATGTCAGGGGGGATTCTGTTTGGTCCGTGGGTCGGTATCATTACGGGCCTCATCGCGGGTACCCACCGCTATCTGATCGACATCGGCGGCGTCACCGCCCTGCCCTGTTTTATCACCAGTATTCTGGCAGGCTGTATTGCCGGGTGGATCAACCGTAAGATCCCTAAAGCGCAGCACTGGCGAGCGGGCATTTTAGGCGGAATGCTGTGCGAATCCCTGACGATGATCCTCGTCGTCGTCTGGGCCCCCTCTACCGCACTGGGACTGGATATTGTCTCAAAAATCGGTATCCCAATGATCCTGGGCAGCGTCTGCATTGGCTTTATCGTCATGCTAGTGCAAAGCGTGGAGGGCGAGAAAGAGGCCAGCGCTGCAAAGCAGGCTAAGCTGGCGCTGGATATTGCCAACAAAACCTTGCCGCTTTTTCGGCAGGTTAACAGCGAGTCGCTCCGCCAGGTATGCGAAATTATTCGCCATGACATCCATGCGGACGCCGTCGCGATTACCAATACCCAGCACGTTCTGGCCTACGTTGGCGTGGGGGAACTTAACTACCGTGATAACGATGATTTCGTCAGTCCTACCACGCAGCAGGCGATCAATTACGGAAAAATCATCATTAAAAACAATGATGAAGCGCATCGCACACCGGAAATACACTCCATGCTGGTGATCCCGCTGTGGGAGAAAGGTGTTGTCACCGGTACGCTAAAAATCTACTACTGTCACGCCCACCAGATAACCTCCTCGCTGCAGGAAATGGCTATTGGCCTGTCGCAAATTATCTCGACTCAGCTTGAAGTTTCCCGGGCGGAACAGCTACGCGAAATGGCAAATAAGGCAGAGCTACGCGCACTACAAAGTAAAATAAATCCTCATTTCCTGTTTAACGCCCTGAACGCGATTTCATCCTCGGTACGACTTAACCCGGACACCGCACGCCAGCTCATTTTTAATTTGTCGCGTTATCTTCGCTACAATATCGAATTAAAAGACGATGAGCAGATCGATATCAAAAAAGAGCTGTATCAAATCAAGGATTACATCGCCATCGAACAAGCGCGTTTTGGCGACAAACTAACGGTTATTTATGATATCGATGAAGAGGTAAGCTGTTATATTCCCAGCCTGCTGATTCAGCCGCTGGTAGAAAACGCTATCGTCCATGGGATTCAGCCCTGCAAAGGGAAAGGTGTGGTCACCATCAGCGTGGCGGAGTGTGGTAACCGGGTACGGATAGCCGTGCGGGATACGGGCCACGGTATCGATCCAAAAGTGATTGAACGGGTCGAATCCAATGAAATGCCGGGCAATAAAATTGGTCTATTGAATGTGCACCATCGCGTTAAGCTGCTCTACGGTGAGGGATTACATATCCGCCGTCTGGAGCCCGGCACTGAGATTGCCTTTTATGTACCGAATCAGCATTCGCCCGCAGCCGCACCGGCCACATTGTTGCTTTAACCAGGAGTGAAGTCGTGAAAGTCATCATTGTTGAAGATGAATTCCTGGCCCAACAGGAACTGAGCTGGCTGATAAAAGAGCACAGCCAGATGGAGATTGTCGGCACGTTTGACGATGGTCTGGACGTGCTGAAATATCTCCAGCACAACCGCGTTGACGCCATTTTTCTGGATATTAATATTCCCTCGCTGGACGGCGTATTGCTGGCACAAAATATCAGCCAGTTCGCGCATAAACCCTTTATTGTGTTTATTACCGCGTGGAAAGAACACGCCGTTGAAGCCTTCGAACTGGAAGCTTTTGACTACATTCTGAAGCCGTACCAGGAATCACGCATTGTCAGCATGTTGCAAAAGCTGGAAGCCGCCTGGCAACAGCAGCAAACTGGAACTTCGCCCGCCAGTCCGGTGGCCCGCGAAAACGATACGATCAACCTGATCAAAGATGAGCGGATCATCGTGACCCCGATCAACGACATCTACTACGCAGAAGCCCATGAAAAGATGACGTTTGTCTACACCCGGCGCGAATCGTACGTGATGCCAATGAACATCACCGAATTTTGCAGCAAACTGCCGGCTTCGCATTTCTTCCGCTGCCACCGCTCGTTCTGCGTGAATCTGAATAAAATCCGCGAGATCGAACCCTGGTTTAACAATACCTATATTTTGCGCTTAAAAGATCTGGAATTTGAAATCCCGGTTAGTCGGAGTAAAGTGAAAGAGTTCAGACAGTTAATGCACTTATAGCGCAGAGAAAGAGCGATGAAAGAGCCAGGCCTTCCCGCAGACCAACAGTTTTTCGCCGATCTGTTCAGTGGCCTGGTGTTAAACCCACAGCGTCTGGGGCACGTGTGGTTCGCAACCCAGCCCACCACGTTACCGACCGGCAGTTTATGTATTGATCTTCCGCGCCTTGATATCGTGCTACGTGGGGAATACAGCAACCAACTGCAAAAACAGCAGCATAACCTGGCAGAAGGCGACATGCTGTTTATCCCGGCGAAAGCGGCCAATCTGCCCGGCGGCGACAAACCCGTGATGCTGCTGAGCCTGGTTTTTTCTCCGGCATGGCTGGGACTCTCTTTTTACGATAATCGAACCGCATCGCTGCTTCGTCCGGTACGCCGTATTGAGTTACCCCATCCACAGCGCGGCGAAGGCGAGGCGATGCTCACCGCATTAACGCATTTAAGCCGCTCACCTCAGGCCCAGGATATCATTCAGCCGTTGGTGCTTAGTCTGCTGCATCTGTGTCGTAGCGTGGTGAATACCCGCCCAGACACAGAGCGCCCACGCGCTGAATTTCTCTATCATAGTATGTGTAATTGGATACAAGATAACTATGCCCAGCCGCTGACTCGCGAAAGCGTGGCGCAGTTTTTTAATATCACACCCAATCACCTGTCAAAAGTGTTTGCCCAGCACGGCACTATGGGGTTCGTCGAGTATCTGCGGTGGGTAAGAATGGCGAAGGCGCGCATTATCTTGCAGAAATACCATCTGTCGATTAGCGAAGTCGCACAGCGGTGTGGATACCATGACAGTGATTATTTCTGCCGCCTGTTCCGGCGTCAGTTTGGCCTGACGCCGGGAGAGTACGGCGCGCGTTTTCAGTCAGCGCGTTGATTATGTCAACACCTGCCAAGGCCGCCGCATCTTTGCTTTATGGTGAGTCGTTACAGCCGATGTCTGTGTGTTTAGCCCAATTGACCATTCCCTGGAAATCAACAATCACCACGGATTCATCGCCAACCACCCAGGCATCATGGCCTGGAGGAATGCGCGACAGCTCACCGGGCTTACAATCAAATTCGCTGCCATCATCCATTTTTATCCGCAGCACACCGGAAACGTGGTACTGAAAATGAGGGGCTTCGCAACTCTTCGTTCCAGCGATAGGTTGAACTGACGTAGACCACCGCCAGCCTGGTTCCAGGACCGCACGGCCGACAATTGCACCTCCCACATCGAGAAGCTCCAGTCGCCCGTGAGGGAACTCACGAACTTCGTCTGGAAGACCAAATGACTTCACTTCTGCTTTGTCCATTGCGCACCTCCTTAGGTTGATTACGCGCATGGCCGCTCTTAAATTATATCAGCAGCGGTCATTTATTGTACGATTCGTAATCTCAGCCAGGATCGTTGTAAAATAACGGCCTTTAGCTAAACCCTGCAGGCTTACTCAATAAAGTGAATATACGATGAAGAACAGACGTGCACTCTCCCTGATGTGTTTTCAGATGCTGGAATCAGGTGCGGATCGTCGGACCGTGAAAAGAGCCCTGACCTCCCGCCGTGTTAAAGGTCGCCAGGCGGTAGTGCTGCTCTGCAAACAAGAGATGACGTTGTTGAGGGCCGGGAAACTACCGTTCTCTGATTGATAATTTCCCTTTCTGACCCTCTTATCCACTCTTGCTGTCAAACTTAAAACGTCAGTTCTGCCTCCAGCAGCGCAAGAATGCTCTCAGCATTTTCAGCGGCAAACAACGACTGGCGGAACTGCTTGTTCACCAGCTTGCGCGCCAGCTGCGAAAAGACCTTCACGTGGTTTATGCCTTCATCGGCACCCAGCGTCAGCATGATCACCAGTTCCACATCACCCATCTCAGACTGCCAGTCAACGGGCTGCAGAAGCCGGGCAATGCTGATGCTGGAATGGCGGATCCACTGGGATTTCGTGTGCGGAATAGCCACGCCGAAGCCGACGGCGGTGGTGACGATCTCTTCACGCTGCCAGACATCCTCTTCCAGTTCAAACGGATGTTCAGTGCGTCCATTAACGCTAAGATTGCCGCACAGGAACTGGATCACCTGCTCTTTGTTACTCAGAGATTCGCCGACAAAGATGTTCTCCAGCGCCAGCAGCGGACGCACATCTTTCTGCGGTGCAAACTGGTTTAGCAGATCTTCTATCTCCTGAGCGCTACGGCATTCGCAGGCCTGCATGGCGAGCTCACGACATGCCCGGCCGTCCAGTTGACGAAGCTGGCTTTTTACCGCCGGAATACGTGGGCTGCTCATGCTCAGCTCATCCAGCCCGAGGCCCAGAAGCAGCGGTAAATAACGTCCTTCACCGCCCAGTTCGCCGCAAATACCCACCCATTTACCGCGTTCGTGCGCCACGCGAACAATCTGCTGTAACATGCGCAGGAACGACGGCGTAATCGGGTTGTACAGTGGCGAAACGCGCGGGTTATTGCGATCAACGGCGTACAAATACTGGGTCATGTCATTTGAGCCAATACTGAAGAAATCCACCTCATCACAGAAATGGTCGATGATGTAACACACCGAAGGGACTTCAACCATAATCCCCAATGAGATTGTCGGAGCATGACGTAAGCCATCCGCTTTCAGTGCCACCAACGCTTTTTGCAGTTCGCTTTTTACCCATAAAATCTGGTCGAGGCTGTGCACCATCGGGATCATCAGTTGCGCATTGCCGAAGGTTGCCGCCCGTAAAATCGCGCGCAATTGAGTGCGAAAAAGCCCGGCAAACTCCGGATAAATCCGCACCGCGCGATAGCCCAGGAACGGATTCTCTTCCTGCGGAATATTAAGATAGCGGATGTTCTTATCGCCGCCGATATCCATGGTGCGAAAGATAACCGGCTTGTCGCCCGCGGCCAGTAAGACCTGCTGGTAGGCTTCAAACTGTTCTTGCTCATCAGGTGCGCTGTCGCGGTCCATAAACAGCATTTCAGTACGAAACAGCCCAATCCCTTCCGCACCATTGGCAAACGCTCCCGGCGCTTCCAGCGCGGTACCGATATTCGCTGCAACGTCAATACGCTGATTATCTTTGGTCAACGCAGGCTGGGCGGCATCAAGCGCCTGCCGCCGCTGGCATTCATCGGCCAGCTTCTGCGCAATCGCGTAATAGCCGCGAACGGCATCGTCTGGATTGATGGCTAATACCCCACATCGGGCATCCAGTATCGCATGCTGCCCGGAATACCGGTTAATGGCCGCTAGCGGCAAGCCGCTAAGTACCGGAATAGCTGACGCACGGGCAAGGATCAAGGTATGTGAAGTGCGCCCCGTTTTCTCCAGGATCATGCCAGACAGATGCTGCAAATCGAGGCTTAAAAACTGGCTGGGCGTCAAATCCTCAGCAACCAGAATCGTCGGTTTATTCAGCACCAGCGCATTACGCGGTCGTCTTTCAGGCCAGGTGATGTGCAGCAACTGTTCGCTGATATCACGGATATCACTGACGCGTTCGCGCAGGTAATCACTACCGGAGGCCGACAGCTTGTCGCACACCAGCTCCATATTGGCAACAATTGCCGCCCCTAGCCCCAGATGTTGCTCCAGCATTAAGCGGCGAATATTCCCGGCAAACTCGTCATCCTGAATCAGAGACAGATGCGCGCTAAGGATGGTTTTACTCTCGCCGTCGCGCTCGCGCAGCTGCTGATTGAGCTGTTCGGCAAGCGTCGCCAGACTATGCTCCAGCCGGGTATTGTCTTCCGCACTCGCCGCAATCGCACGATAACTTTCCAGGTTATCACTCTGCCAAAGCGTGAGCGTACCTGCTCCCACGCCACCTGCCAGTACGCTGCCGTACAGCAGGTCCGGGTTGAGGCAAATCAGCGAACGCGGCAACGGGTGCGCCGCCAGTTCCGCCGGGGTCGGCTGAACGCTATCGCTGTCAATAAACCGGTGCTGCAGGTACTCCTCCAGCGCTCGCCGGGCCTGTTCTTCATCGCGACCAGTAATGGTCAGGCTGCAATTGTCGTTAAACAGCGTTCCGGTACCTATCAGCGCCAGCGAGCTTTTCGCATCCGCCCTCGCATTCTGGCGATGATTAATAAATATCACCTCACTTTGCCACTGGCAGCACTGTTCTTTCAGCTCCCACGCCGGACGCGCATGCAGACCATTGGGTAACGGGCAAAGAAATTGAATCGTTAGCATAACAACTCCTGATTAGCGCGAAATCAGCACCTGAAATCCGTCAGATGAGCCACGGTTTCGCACGTAAGATGTGAAATAAGAGCCGACAACAGCTGCTGCGTCTGGATGATGTCCCGGCAGTCGGCAATCGACGCCGCGCAATGTCCATACCGTGTGGCGGGTCCCATGACAACCGTTGGGATCCCTGTGCCGCTTACGTGCACCGCCCCGCCGTCGGTGCCGCCGTTACTGAACATATCGAGCTGCAGGGAAATACCCGCGTCAGCGGCCACGCTTTCAACCCACGCCGTCAGCTTTGGCGGTGCAATCAGCGATTTATCGCTTAACACCAGCATCGGGCCTTTACCGAGCTGCCGATGGTTGGCCACACTGTAATCAAAGTTTTTGGCCCAGCAGGCGGTATCCAGCACAAATGCCACATCCGGTGCGACAACGCGTGCAGCCGTTTGTCCTCCGCGCAGTCCCACTTCTTCACTGGAACTGGCCACCAGCCAGACCTCGCAAGGAAGTATGGCGTTATGCCATTCACGCAGTAGCGCCACCAGCAAATAACATCCAAGACGGTCATCAAAGGCTTTGCCCATGATTCGCTGGTGCGGCAAGACCTGAAAGGTTGTGTCGAATGTGACGCGATCGCCGGGGCGTACGCCGGCCTGGAGTACCTCATCATAAGATCGCGCGCCAATATCTACCCGCAGCGTATTGACCTCATTACCGCAGCGCTCTCCGTCGAGCAGACCGGGAATTTTGCTCTCTTCACGGGTGGTGATCCGCACCGGCTGCAGTTGTCTGGCCGCCATACGCACATTTCCCACCGGCAATACATCGATCGCCCCTTCGCTGGAAATACTACGCACGATAAATCCCACTTCATCCATATGCGCGCAGATCATCACCTTCGGACCGGTTGATTCATTGAGACGGATCAGCACCGATCCCAGACCATCGAAGCGCACCTCTTTATTAAGACGATCCGCCTCCTCAAGCAGGATCTGCCGCACTTCCTGTTCTGATGAGGCGATCGCGTCCGCCTCGCTCAGCGCCTTTAGTAACGATAAATCCATTACGCCTCCCCCGTGTGTAGCAATGTTTTCGCCATGGTATAGAGCACCTCGCCGCCGTCAGGCGTAACCAGCACGACATCTTCAATACGCACCCCCCCCTGCCCCGGCAGATAAATACCCGGCTCAACGGTAAGCAGCATGCCAGCGACCAGAGGTGTTGTGTCATCGGGGGAAAAACGTGGGTTTTCATGCACTTCAATGCCGATAGCATGTCCGGTGTTGTGACCAAACGCATCACCATAGCCCGCCTGGGTAATGACCCGCCTGGCTGCGGCGTCTACCTCATTGCATCGCGCACCTGGTCGAATTGCCGCCACCGCGGCACGCTGCGCCGCAAGGACAATCTGGTACACGACAAACAGCGTGCTTTCTTCCGCTGGCTGGTTCGCATCGGGGATGCGAAAGGTTCGCGTCATATCCGAACAATAACCCTGATACAGAGCGCCAAAATCCACCGTGATGAACTCACCCGCCTCAACACGTTTGTCGCTGGCTTTGCCGTGTGGCAGCGCGCCGCGCCAGCCGCTGGCGACAATGGTGTCAAAAGAAGCTTTATCTGCGCCGAGCGTGCGCATAAACCACTCCAGTTCAGCGGCAATTTCGCCCTCACTGAGACCGGGTTGAATAAAGCGTCGTATATGTTCCGCGCTGAGGTCAGCTATCCGGCAGGCTTCGCGGATGCAGGCTATTTCCTGCGCCGTTTTCACCTGCCGGAGCACATCCGGTACGGCGCTCACCAGTCGGGCGCGCAGTTTGTCCGACCACGCGTTCGCCGTTTCCCAGCTTACTTGCTCACCTTCGAATCCCACCGTCTGCAGCTTTTCGTGCGCAATAATGTGATTCACCTGCGAAAACAGCGTCTGCGTTCCATCGAGCCGATGGATCTGATAGCCCTGAGTACGCGTGGCAATATCGGTGTAGTAACGGGCATCAACCAGGATATGCGCACTTTCATGGCTGATAAACACAAACCCTGAACTGCTGGAGATCCCCATATGCGGCTGTTTGTTCTGCCGTGATGACAACAGCATCGCGTCGAGTTGTTGCGCAGTTAACCAGTCGCGCAGTGAAGCAAGTAAGCTCATAGTTACAATCCTTTTAATCAGAGGCTTTCAATCAGCAACTTGCCTTTGCGATACATCAGATGGCGAAGGAACACCACCATCAGCGCCGTAATCACCGCACCTAACAGGATCCCCGCCATATAGACGCCGAGGTTAGTCACCAGCGGCCACGCCCAGATAGCGGATTCCGGGAACCACTGCACGGCCCCCAGCCAGACGGCAGCCGTCGACCCAACAATGGCGCCAACCATATAAGAAGGAATTGCGGTGATGGGACTTTCCAGAGCAAACGGGATCGCCCCTTCGCTGATGCCCATAAATGCGAGGAACATTGCCGTTTTCCCCTGCGGGTAAAGCTGTGCGCTGAACAGGCGCTTGCCGGTTAAGCGACGGTCAATAAGCGTGGCCAGCCCGAGGCCAATCGGCGGAATGACAATCGCAATAGAGCGCGCGGTGACCGGCAGAACGTGATCGGTGGTAAAGCTGAAGGCGACAAAACCTGCGGCTTTATTAATCGGGCCGCCGAGGTCAATCGCCGTTGCCGCGGAAATCCCCATCGCGTACATCAGCGTGCCTTTCTCGCCAGCCGCCGTCAGCAAAGTACGGATCCCGCCGTTAATCCAGCCGCCAAACGGCGTTATCACGTAATACATCGCCAGCATGACGAAAATGGCGGAGAGAATGGGCAGTAAAAAGGTGGTTTTGAATGCCAGCAGGAAATCAGGCAGCTGGATTTTTTGGTTCATCCACTTCACCAGATACCCGGCGACAATCGAGATAATCAGCGCACCAATAAAGGTTGACGGAACCGGAGCACTGGTTACCCATTGCAGCGTTGATGGGTCAAAATTCAGTATTTGTGTCGGCTGAGTAGACATCAGCCCGCCGATGAACCCCGCCGGAAACGCCAGCTTGCCGCCGATGGAGTTGGCAACGAACGCGGCAAACATCGGAATAGCAAAACCAAACAGCACGCCGCCAAAAGATTGCGACAGCCAGGCAAACTTCAGTAATGAGAGATTAAAACCGGTAAATTTTCCGCTGTTCAGCGCATCCATGATGCCAGTGTCAGCAGGAATATCGAGCCAGCTATAGGCGATCAGTTGCGAGAAGGCGAGAATTACCCCGCCCATAATTAACGTCGGCACCATGCGTGAAATACCCGACATCACATGTTGCGGAAGTTCGCCCCAGAAGCTATTGCGGGAGGCCGGTGGATTTTTTATTGCCGCTGCCGCACCAGATGCGCCAGGCACAACGGTTGCACTGCGTTTTTTAATGGCCATACGTAATTCCCTGTCGATGATTATTGTTGTTCAGCGGCAACCATCTCTTCGATCTCTTTAATGATGCCGGCAGCATTTTTTATCGCGTCCTGTAGCGTAATTTCGTAGACATCACGCGACTCAAAACGCTCGTTATCTTCTGGAGTTACGGCAACTGAATGGATGATTAACGTCGCCTCAGCAATATCCTGCGCCGTCAGGCGATTTTGTATTCCGTCAGCACCCTGGGTTTCGATTTTCACTTCATAACCGGCTTCAACCGCGGCTTCTTCCAGCGCCTGAGCTGCCATAAAGGTGTGGGCCAGCCCCATTGGGCACGCGCAGACGGCAATTAATTTTTTACTCATAATCATTTCCTCGTAATAGTTAACGAGTGAAATTATGGTCCGAGGAAAGTAACAACCGTTATCAGACAAATAATGCTTTTACTGGACAAATAATCCAGCAATCAGGAAGTGTGACGAAGGTCGGAAAGGTGGGCGGCAGGCATAAAAAAACCGCGTGATTTACGCGGTTTTGCAGATTTCTGATTGAAGAATTAAAGAATATGGCCCAGCGTCTGACGCAAATGCGCACCTGCGCCAAGTAGTCCAGGATTATCGTGCACAATCAGGTACACCGGAATATCCTGCACGTAGGCTTTAAAACGGCCTTTATCTTCAAAACCACCGCGGAAGCCTGAAGCCTTAAAGAAGTCGAGGAAGCGCGGTACGATACCACCGGCGATGTACACACCGCCAAACGTCCCAAGGGTTAACGCCAGATCGCCACCAAAACGCCCCATAATGACGCAGAACAGCGACAGCGCCCGACGACAGTCAATGCAGGAATCTTCCAGCGCCCGTGCGGTGATATCCTTCGGCTGCAGATTTTCCGGCAACCGCCCGTCTGATTTGACGATGGCGCGATACAGATTCACCAGCCCCGGACCGGACAGCACACGTTCTGCGGAAACATGGCCAATTTCGGCGCGCAGGACTTCAAGGATAATTCCTTCTTCTTCGCTGTTAGGCGCAAAATCTACATGACCGCCTTCACCGGGCAGGCTTACCCAGCGTTTGTCCACATGCACCAGATGCGCCACACCGAGCCCGGTTCCTGCGCCATAGACGGCTATCGGTTTACCTTCAACAGGTTCCGCGCCACCAAACTGGATCAAATGCTCTTTTTTCAGCATCGGGATCGCCATCGACACGGCGGTGAAATCATTGATGATTTCCAGATGGCTAAAGCCCAGATTTTTTTTCATCTCAGCAATAGAGAATGCCCAGGTATGGTTGGTCATTGCCACCCAGTCGCCAGTAATCGGACAGGCAATGGCAATGCAGCCATCTTCGACGCTGACGCTATGCTCATCCAGGTACACGCGCACCACGGCTTCCAGACTGGGGTAATCAAGCCCGGAATAGGTTTTTGCCTGCGAAATCTCGCCGCTGGCAATATCGCACAGAGCAAGACGCGCGTTGGTGCCGCCAACATCCCCTACTAAAGCATATTTTGTCATTCTTCCACTGCTCCGCTAAAGTCAGATTAAATCTTTGCCACACTGTAAATTCATGGGGACATAACAACAACGGTCTGAAGGCTGATGCCCGTGGAAAATCGATCCAGATCACACAATTACTTTATCGTTTCAGCACCATTTGCAGCGATGCCGTCAGGCATGCTGTGCAAACTATGTCTATGACTCTGTTTTAAGGAATACAAAATGCTCCATCCGCGAGCCAGAACGATGCTCTTGCTATCAACCCCAGCGCTAATCATTGGCATAGCGTCCAGCCTGGTGTTGATCGTTGTGATGAAAGTGGCTTCCGTTTTACAGCAGTTTTTATGGGAACGTCTGCCTGTTAGCATCGGTATAGCCCAAGACTCTCCGGTCTGGATTATCGGTATGCTGACGCTCACGGGGATCATGGTCGGGTTAGTTATCCGTTACAGCCATGGTCACGCAGGTCCGGATCCGGCCTGTGAACCGTTAATTGGTATGCCGGTGCCAACGTCAGCACTACCGGGCCTGCTGGCAGCGCTAATCCTTGGCCTCGCGGGTGGCGTCAGTCTGGGTCCGGAACACCCCATCATGACCGTAAATATCGCTCTGGCAGTGGCACTTGGTAGCCGCATGTTTCCCCGCATTGCGAAACTGGACTGGACCATTCTCGCCTCTGCCGGCACCATCGGCGCGCTATTTGGCACCCCCGTTGCCGCTGCGCTGATATTTTCGCAAACGCTGAATAGCTCAAACGATGTGCCCTTGTGGGATCGCCTGTTCGCGCCGTTAATGGCCGCGGCCGCGGGTTCGCTAACCACCAGCCTGTTTTTTCACCCCCATTTTTCACTGCCCATCGCGCACTACACGCAGATGCACTTGATCGATATCCTCAGCGGCGCGGTTGTTGCCGCCATCGCTATTGCAGCCGGAATGGTAGCCGTCTGGTGTCTGCCACGTTTGCACCATTTAATGCATCGATTAAAACACCCGGTACTGATCCTCGGGGCAGGCGGTTTTATCCTTGGAATTTTGGGTGTTATCGGCGGGCCGCTTACCTTGTTTAAGGGACTGGACGAAATGCAGCAGATGGCGTTTAGCCAAACGCTGGGGACATCGGATTATTTCATGCTCGCCGTAATTAAGCTGGCGGCGTTAGTAGTTGCGGCAGCGAGTGGTTTTCGCGGAGGGCGAATCTTCCCGGCGGTATTCGTTGGTGTCGCCTTGGGTCTGATGCTGCACGCCCATGTTGAAGCGGTGCCGGCTGCCATCACGGTTTCTTGCTCTATCCTCGGGCTGGTGCTGGTCGTCACCCGCGACGCCTGGCTGAGCCTGTTTATGGCAGCAGTGGTGGTACCAGATACCACCCTGCTGCCGCTGCTGTGCATCGTCATGCTGCCCGCCTGGCTGCTGCTGGCAGGCAAGCCGTTGATGGTCGCTGAGCGCCCTGATAAATAGCTATCCGCCGTTGCGAGATTCCAGCGCACGGGTCACCGTGCGCAATAATTCAGGAAGATCGGCTTTCGGTAGCACTACCTCAATTAACGATAATCGTTGCGGATGGGACAGCCTGGCCAAAACTTCCTCCAGCTGTACCGCCTGCGTCACCCGCCAGCATTCCGCCTGACATTCACGACTAAACGCCTGCGGCACCAACGTCCAACTCCAGGCGGCGATATCGTTATAGCGCTGATTTGCCCCGTGTATGGCCCGCTCCACGGTATAGCCGTCATTGTTGAGGAGTAAAATAACGGGTGATTGCCCGTCTCTGAGCATGGAGCCCAGCTCCTGAATGGTGAGCTGCGCCGCGCCATCGCCAATAATCAGGATCACCCGACGGTCCGGACAGGCCGTTTGCGCGCCGAATGCCGCCGGTAGCGCGTAGCCAATAGATCCCCACAACGGTTGAACCAGTACTTCCGCCCCGCAAGGTAATGAGAGCGCAGCCGCGCCAAACGCGGCGGTTCCCTGATCGACGAGGATAATGTCATTAGGCGCCAGATACTGCTGCACCGTATGCCAGAAGTTTTCCTGCGTCAGAGGCCCCTTCTCAAACTGAATGCGCGCAACTGGCGGACGTTCTGGCGGCAGTGAAAACGACATTTCCAGACACAGCTCCCGCAATGTGGTGACCGCCTGCTCCATCGGGATGTTAAACCAGCTGGTTCCAATCCGTGAGGCATGTGGCTGAACATCAATGGTGCGCTCCTGCGGTAGCTGTTGCGTAAACCCGGCGGTCAGGGTGTCGACAAATTGTGTGCCGACACAAAATATCGTGTCAGCATCTTCGATAGCCAGACGAACATAATCGCTACTGGCTCCGGCACTGTACGTGCCAACAAACGCCGGATGACGTTCATCGAACAGCCCTTTGCCCATCAACAACGTGGCGTGGGCCATCGGCGTTTCCGCCATCCAGCGCTGTAAAACCGGCTGCAAACCAAAACGTAGCGCGAGAAAGTCCGCGAGCAGCGCGACGCGCGGGCTGTCCAACAATCGTTCACGGGCATGGTAGCGAAACGCTTCTGCCACACTGCTCTCCGGCTCGCTCAGAGGAACAATCAGGATGTCATTCGGTGGTGTGGCGGGCTGTTTTGCCACATCAGCAGGTAACATCAGATAGCCCGGCCTGCGTTCGATGAGCATTGCTCGCAACACGCGGTCAATTTCATAACAGGCGTTTTGTTCATCCAGTACCGCGCTCGCCGTCGTCACCGCCTGCTGCATACGGTAAAAATGTTGAAAGTCACCATCGCCCAGCGTGTGATGCATCAACTCCCCGCGACGTTGTGCACCGCGACAGGGCGCGCCAACAATATGCAAAACAGGAACATATTCCGCATAGCTTCCTGCGATACCGTTAATTGCACTTAACTCGCCCACGCCAAACGTAGTGAGCAGCGCCCCCACCCCAGACACCCTGGCATAGCCATCCGCAGCATAAGCCGCGTTCAACTCGTTCGCGCACCCGACCCAACGTACGCTGGGATGTTCAATCACGTGGTCAAGAAACTGCAAATTATAATCGCCAGGCACACCAAATAGATGGCCGACGCCACAGCCTGCCAGCCTGTCCAGCAGATAATCAGCAACGGAATACGGGGTTTGCATGACAGCTATCCTTCTGACGGTAACCTCATGTTGAGTATCGAAGAACTGTGATGACTGTCCAGGAAAGTCGCTGTGAAGGGGTGGAAAGCAGGATTTACAGTTTTGGCGGTAAAAATTCATTGAAGAATAGACGGTGTAACCGTATACACTGAAAGACACACGCATTGTGGAAGGGGGGGACATGGTTTATCACGCAGATGAAAATCGTTATCAGACAATGGAGTACCGCCGCTGCGGTCAGAGCGGCCTTAAACTGCCGATTGTCTCGCTGGGTTTGTGGCACAATTTTGGCGATACCACACAGATCGAAAACAGTCGGGCATTATTACAGCGCGCATTCGATCTGGGGATCAACCATTTTGATCTGGCAAATAACTATGGTCCACCGCCGGGTTCGGCAGAACGGAATTTTGGTCGGATCCTGCAGGAAGATTTTTTACCGTGGCGAGATGAGCTTATTATCTCCACTAAAGCGGGCTACACCATGTGGGAAGGTCCCTACGGTGACTGGGGTTCACGCAAATATCTGATTGCCAGTCTCGATCAAAGCCTGAAGCGCCTGGGACTGGAGTATGTCGATATTTTCTACCACCATCGCCCCGACCCTGAAACACCGCTCAAAGAAACCATGCGCGCACTGGATCACATCGTCCGTCAGGGCAAAGCCCTGTACGTCGGGTTGTCTAACTATCCGGCAGATCTTGCCAGGCAGGCGATTGAAATACTCGACGATTTAGGTACGCCATGCCTTATTCACCAGCCCAAATATTCCATGTTTGAACGTTGGGTCGAAGGCGGTCTGCTGTCGTTGTTACAGGAAAAAGGCGTCGGCAGTATCGCCTTTTCACCGCTGGCAGGCGGGCAGTTAACCGACCGCTACCTGAACGGCATTCCTGCGGATTCTCGTGCGGCAAGCGGCAGCCGTTTCCTGAACCCGGATCAAATTACGCCAGAGAAACTGGAGAAGGTGCGGGCGCTGAATGCGCTGGCAGAACGACGCGGGCAAAAGCTTTCCCAGATGGCGCTGGCATGGGTGTTACGGGATGACAAAGTCACGTCAGTGCTGATTGGCGCGAGTAAAACGGCGCAGATTGAAGACGCTGTCGGCATGCTGGCAAACCGTCACTTTACGTCTGAAGAGTGCGCGGAGATTGATGCTATCCTGAGTTGATTGAAATAAAGACACATTTATTAACAAAAAGTGCTCTCACTTACGATTTAAGAGTTAAGGCGATGAAACGGGGCTTTACTGCCCCGTAATATTACGTTAACAGGCCGGCTACGGCTCGATCGTGAAGGAGAGAAAACATGTTCAGGTCACTGATTCTGGCGGCAGTCTTATTGGCTTTTACACCGCTGGCCGCGAACGCTGGCGAAATCACCCTGCTGCCATCAATAAAATTGCAAATTGGCGATCGCGATAACTACGGTAACTACTGGGATGGCGGCCGCTGGCGCGACCGGGATTACTGGCACAATAACTATGAGTGGCGTAAAAATCGCTGGTGGCGTCATGACAATGGCTATCATCGGGGCTGGGATAAACGCAAAGCTTATGAGCGCGGCTACCGTGAAGGCTGGAATGACCGTGACGACCACCGCGGTCGCGGGCGTGGTCACGGACACCACCATTAATGTAACAAAAGGGCCTGTGGGCCCTTTTGTTTTTACAAACCGAGTGCAGTTCCTACCAACAGCCAGATATTGAGCGTCACCACCAGCACAACAATCACCCAGCCTACCTGTTTTACCCATCGGGTATTCACCAAATCGCCCATCAGCTGACTGTTGCTGGTGAAAATCAACAGCGGCACCAGCGCCAGTGCAATACCAAAACTGAGCAACACCTGGCTCATCACCAGAATACGCGTTGGATCTAATCCCATCAGAATCACAATAAAGGATGGCATCATGGTGACCGTACGGCGAACCCAAAGCGGAATGTGAAAACGGATAAACCCTTGCATCACCACCTGCCCCGCCAGCGTACCGACCACGGTAGAGGAAAGTCCCGCAGCCACCAGGCTTAAACCGAACACTGTCGCCGCAGCGTGACTCAACAGCGGTTCAAGGGTCAGATACGCTTGATCGAGATCGGCAATACCGGTATGCCCGCTAAAATGAAATGCAGCGGCAGCCGTCGCCATCATCGCCAGATTGACAAATCCGGCAATCGTCATGGCGATAGCCACATCCCATTTCGTGGCCGCATAGCGCTGTTGACGTGTTCCGCCGTGCAGATGCTGGGTTAAGGAAGAGTGCAGATAAATGACATGCGGCATGATAGTCGCACCGAGCACGCCAGCGGCGAGGAACACCGCTTCGGAATTAGGTAGGCTCGGGATAACCATCCCCTTGCTAAGTTGCGCGAAGTTCGGCTGGGAAAAGATCAATTCCACAATGTAAGCCGCAGCCACAAACAGCAGCAAGCCGCCAATCACTTTTTCCAGCGGTTTTTGCCCGCGGCGCTGCAACATCAGAATCAAAAAAGTCGCGATACCGGTGAGCACGGCACCCTGCAATAACGACACGCCGAGGATCAACTTAAAGCCAATCGCGGCACCAATGAATTCAGCAAGGTCTGTCGCCATGGCGATAATTTCGGCCTGCACCCAGTAGAACCACACCACCGGACGAGGATAGTGATCGCGAATTTGCTCCGCCAGATTTTTACCCGTGGCAATGCCAAGCTTTGCCGATAGCACCTGGATCAGCATCGCCATCAGGTTTGCCCAGACCACCACCCACAACAGTTTATAGCCAAAGCTGGCCCCTGCCTGGATGTTGGTGGCGAAGTTGCCCGGATCGATATAGCCGATCGCCGCGATGAACGCAGGTCCCATTAATGCGAGCTTCAACTTGCGCGCTGCCCGTCCACTGCTACTCTCAACGCGATCGTTAGTCATTTTAGTGCCTCAGAAACATAGCCTTTGCTATGTTTCAAGCTACGTCTATTGAGAATGATTATCAACTTCATTTTAATGGGTGAAGTTGATTTCTCTGATAGTGTTTGTCTATGGATCGATAAGGATTCTGGGAAAAACGGTAAGATGTTTAATTATTGTTATAGATTAGCACAATGACATAACTTTTCACTTCGATACTAAGCATAACGGAAGTGTATCACCGATCACTAATTTTGAATCTCGTCACAGGTCCTTATTATAGTGTGTGTTTGATCTCGTTTTCTTTATGGTTGTTACATAGAATGTGCACGAAAACTAAACCTGCCTCATATTTGGAGCAAATATGGACCGCGTCCTTCATTTTGTATTGGCATTGGCCGTTGTTGCGATCCTTGCGCTGCTGGTAAGCAGTGACCGTAAAAAGATTCGCATTCGTTATGTTATTCAACTGCTTGTTATTGAAGTGTTACTGGCGTGGTTCTTACTGAACTCCAACGTCGGCCTGGGCTTCGTAAAAGGCTTCTCCGAAATGTTCGAAAAACTGCTCGGTTTTGCCAACGAGGGGACAAACTTCGTCTTCGGCAGCATGAATGATCAAGGCCTGGCATTTTTCTTCCTGAAAGTGCTGTGCCCTATCGTCTTTATCTCCGCCCTGATCGGTATCCTTCAGCATATCCGTGTGCTGCCGGTTATCATCCGCGCAATTGGTTACCTGCTTTCCAAAGTGAACGGTATGGGCAAGCTGGAATCCTTCAACGCCGTCAGCTCTCTGATCCTGGGTCAGTCCGAGAACTTTATCGCCTATAAAGATATTCTCGGCAAAATGTCTCGCAACCGTATGTACACCATGGCTGCAACGGCGATGTCTACCGTTTCCATGTCTATCGTCGGCGCGTACATGACCATGCTGGAGCCGAAGTACGTTGTTGCGGCGTTGGTACTGAACATGTTCAGCACCTTTATCGTGCTGTCGCTGATCAACCCTTACCGCGTTGATGCCAGCGAAGAAAATATCCAGATGTCTAACCTGCATGAAGGTCAGAGCTTCTTCGAAATGCTGGGTGAATACATCCTGGCGGGTTTCAAAGTGGCAATTATCGTTGCGGCGATGCTGATTGGTTTCATCGCGTTAATCGCTGCCCTGAACGCCCTGTTTGCCACCGTGACCGGCTGGTTTGGTTACAGCATCTCCTTCCAGGGCATCCTGGGTTACATCTTCTACCCGGTTGCATGGGTAATGGGTGTACCGTCCAGCGAAGCGCTGCAGGTGGGCAGTATCATGGCGACAAAACTTGTTTCCAACGAATTCGTTGCGATGATGGACCTGCAGAAAATCGCCTCTACGCTCTCTCCGCGCGCTGAAGGCATCATCTCTGTGTTCCTGGTCTCCTTCGCTAACTTCTCTTCTATCGGTATTATCGCCGGTGCGATTAAAGGTCTGAACGAAGAGCAAGGTAACGTAGTTTCCCGCTTTGGTCTGAAGCTGGTGTACGGCTCTACGCTGGTGAGCGTACTGTCTGCATCTATCGCAGCACTGGTGCTGTAAGCGTAAGACAACGTCGTAGTGATAAGGCCGGGGAATTTCCCCGGCTTTTTTATGCCTGCTATTCAGCAGAGCAGAGAGATATCGGTAAGAATCGACAGGATGCAGAAACAAAAAACCCCCGCTTTTCAGCGAGGGTTTAAATTTTGGTGGAGCTAAGCGGGATCGAACCGCTGACCTCTTGCATGCCATGCAAGCGCTCTCCCAGCTGAGCTATAGCCCCATTACGTAAAGCTTGTCGAGTTGACGGGCGGCATCATATGAATTCCCTTCGCGTGTGTCAACGGCAAAATTAACTCATAGAATTCAATCGCTGAAAAAGCAATCAAATGAAGAACATTGCGTAACAACTCGCATTCAGTAGTTAAACGCGTCACGGTTTCTACTAAAATGGTGCTATAAAATGAGCCACTAATTAACCCCACGACTATTCAGGGAATCGTTATGTTCAAGGAACGGATGACGCCAGAAGAACTTGCTAATCTGACCGGATACAGCCGACAGACCATCAATAAATGGGTGCGCAAGGAGGGTTGGGCTACATCACCAAAACCAGGCGTACAGGGCGGTAAAGCGCGTCTGGTTCACGTCACCGAACAAGTTCGTGAATACATTCGCAGTGCTGAGCGTTCAGCCGAAGGTTTATCAGATAATTTATCGTTATCAGGCGATACCTCTATCGAAGCTCTACTGATTAGGCTCGCCAAAGAGATGACTCCGTCAGAACAGAAAATGTTTACGTCACTGATCCTGCGTGAAGGCATTACGGGTTTATTACAACGCTTAGGGATCCGCGACAACAAATAATATGAAAAAATTACGCAGCAAAATGACGACCGAAGAACTGGCGGACTGTCTCGGAGTTGCCAAACAAACCGTCAATCGTTGGATCAGAGAACAAAACTGGACCACCGAAAAGTTTCCCGGCGTTAAAGGGGGTCGTGCAAGGCTGATTCATATCGACTCCAGCGTCCGCACGTTTCTGCTCAATATTCCGGCTTTTCGCAAAGTACCTGAAATTTATCAGGCAGAGGAACCGTTGGCAGAATACAACCACGTGGTGCGTAGCCACGCCTGTCGCCAAATAATTAGCGCACTGGACAACATGTCCCCAACGGAACAAGAAAAGCTGGCAATGTATATTTCTCGCGAAGGTATTCGCACTTTCCTTACCCGTCTGGGTATTGATGAGTCTGAATAACAGGCAAAAAAAACGGCAGGATGCGCTCCTGCCGTTGTTTCATCGCTCAACCGATCTTACTGCTGGCTTTCACGCTCAGCAATAAACGCCAGCGCTTTATTAATACGCTCAATGCTGCGGGATTTACCAATCGCATGCACTGTGACGTCTAACGCCGGGGACTGACCCGCGCCGGTTACGGCTACGCGCAGCGGCATCCCAACTTTACCCATACCCACTTCCAGCTCATCAGCGGTCGCCTGAATCGCGTGGTGCACGTTTTCTGCCGTCCACTCGCTGATAGCAGCCAGTTTATCGCGAACCACTTCCAGCGGCTGACGTGCTACCGGACGCAGGTGTTTCTTCGCGGCATCCGCGTCGAACTCAGCAAAGTCTTCGTAGAAATAGCGGCAGCTCTGCGCCATCTCTTTCAGCGTTTTGCAGCGCTCGCCCAGCAGTTTTACCAGCTCAGACAGCTGCGGACCGACGCGGGTATCGATATTTTCCTGCTCGATGTGCCATTGCAGGTGCGTTGCCACATATTCTGGTGCCAGAGAGTTAATGTAGTGATGGTTCAGCCACTGCAGTTTTTCGGTGTTGAACGCACTGGCAGACTTGCTCACCGCACCAAGGGAGAACAGTTTGATCATCTCTTCACGGGTGAAGATTTCCTGATCGCCGCTGGACCAGCCCAGACGCACCAGATAGTTCAGCAGCGCTTCCGGAAGGTAGCCGTCGTCGCGATACTGCATAACGCTGACCGCACCGTGACGTTTAGAAAGTTTTTTACCATCGTCGCCGTTGATCATCGACACGTGTGCATAAACCGGCACCGGCGCATTCAGCGCTTTCAGGATGTTTATCTGACGCGGAGTGTTGTTGATATGGTCTTCACCACGAATAACGTGAGTGATTTCCATATCCCAGTCGTCGACCACCACACAGAAGTTGTAGGTCGGGGAACCGTCGGTACGGCGGATGATCAGATCGTCCAACTCCTGGTTGCTGAATTCGATCGGCCCACGGATCTGGTCATCAAAAATAACGGATCCATCCTGCGGGTTGGCAAAACGCACCACACATGGTTCATCAGCAGCATGATGTTCATGACCGTGGCGGCAGCGACCGTCGTAACGAGGTTTCTCACCGTTTGCCATCTGCTCTTCACGCAGCGCGTCCAGACGCTCTTTGGAGCAGTAGCATTTATACGCGGTACCGGCTTCGAGCATCTCATCAATCACGGCGTTGTAGCGATCAAAACGTTTGGTCTGGAAGTACGGGCCTTCATCCCATTCCAGATTCAGCCAGTTCATGCCATCCATAATGGCTTCAATAGCTTCCGGAGTGGAGCGTTCGAGATCGGTGTCTTCAATACGCAGCACAAACTCACCGTCATGGTTACGTGCAAAAAGCCAGGAATATAGAGCAGTACGCGCACCACCGACGTGCAGGTAACCTGTCGGGCTTGGCGCGAAGCGAGTTTTGATTTTCATGAAATGGCCTTACGTTTATAAAGATGCCGACAACCGGCAAATCCTGGGAAGATTATCAGGCTCGTATTCTATCACTGTGGTCTGATTCCTCAATGTTGTTCAGGTTGGAACATCACGCTTTGCCATTTTCGTATACAAATCATGCTGCATGGATTGATTTGCGATCGTTTTGTTTAAATTTACGACGAACGAACAAATTCTTTAGAAAATGCGTTGACTCATTTTCAACTCTCCCTATAATGCGACTCCACACAGCGGGGGTGATTAGCTCAGCTGGGAGAGCACCTCCCTTACAAGGAGGGGGTCGGCGGTTCGATCCCGTCATCACCCACCAACTACTTTATGTAGTCTCCGCCGTGTAGAGTAAGAAATTGAGAAGTGGGTGATTAGCTCAGCTGGGAGAGCACCTCCCTTACAAGGAGGGGGTCGGCGGTT